>ERZ869909.15-NODE-15-length-279514-cov-26.099908_pt1 | contig 279514 bp, 232 predicted proteins | sample MGYA00520892_ERZ869909 | MGnify/ENA primary metagenome ERZ869909 (study PRJEB32215, sample SAMEA104723947) | bioreactor metagenome | biome: bioreactor; feature: anaerobic bioreactor; material: water | place: China | collected 2015-03-12 ... | reverse complement strand
TGTGCCATAATAAACAAAGCCACATTAAAGTGGCTTTGTTTTCAGTGGGAGTTACTGGATTCGAACCAGTGACCCTCCCGACTGCAAGTCGGGATGCTTTGAACCAATTACTCTTTGGAAGAAATTAGTTTTTGGATCATAGTTTTGTTTTTCCAGCCTTTGATCTGCATTTCCCGTTTTCTGGCGCTTGCTATATCATCATGTGTTTCGTAATAAGCAATCATCCAGTCTTTTACCTTCGCTGTGAATCCTTTGTGGTTTGAAAGGTGTCGTCTGAGCCTTTCTTCCAGCTTATCGTCAGTTGATCCGATATAATACCTGTCAAGGGTTTTGGAATACAGGATATAAGTGTGTGCCATAATAAACAAAGCCACATTAAAGTGGCTTTGTTTTCAGTGGGAGTTACTGGATTCGAACCAGTGACCCTCTGCTTGTAAGGCAGATGCTCTGAACCAACTGAGCTAAACTCCCAATATTTCATGCTCTTCGAACCAGTGACCCTCCCGACATGTAGTCGGGATGCTCTGAACCTCCCGATAACTATCGGGATGAGCTAAACTCCCGTTTTGGGAGCGCAAAATTACATCTTTTTTCTTAACGACAAAATATTCGTAGCGATTTCTTAAAAAAGCCGTTACTTTTTATTTCTATAAGTTGGATCAACATTGTTCACATTTATGAATTAAACGCCTATAGAACATTTACCGGGCTTTTGCTTCATTGGTAAACACAGGATTAACCGGCGATCCGAATGATGGGGTGGATTATTTCTTTACAAATAGGTGATGATAAATACGCGACAAATACGGTAAATAAGCCGAAATACTTTTTCTGACAGCGTGAGGAAGAAATTCAGCGCCTTCCATCGCTTTATAAATACAATAGCCATAGATGCTCCAAAACAAAATGGGGACTTGTAAAGCAAGCGTTGAACCTTTAAACAGCCTTTGGTATCCCATTTGTTCAGCATACTTTCCCACCGTGGCGTCTGCCTTTTTTATCTGGTATTTTTGCATTGTTTTTTTCCAGCTAAAAAGCTGTGAATCACTTATAGGGCGGGTTAGCCCTTCGTGAAACCTCATAAAATCTTTCTTCACTGCCTGATCGTAGGCTTTATGCGCTTGTTTGTGAAATCCGGTCATAGCGGGATCATAATTCACCTCAAGGAATTTGCAAACTATTTTAAGAGTGAATTCAGGGTCAGAAGCCAAATCTTCGTATCTGATATGCAGAAAGCGCTCGGGAAACTTGCCGGATTGCTGAAGGAATTGTTTTACAACATATTTCCAGCGGTAAGATTGAAGAATCACGTGTGGTGCTTCAAAATCAAACTTACTGATAGAAAGAAAATTATCGCGATAGTCTCTTGTTATAAAAATGAATTTTGCATCCGGGAAAATATGCATCAGCCTTTTTTGATAAGTGGAGTATAAAGGGTTTTTATCGCCCAAAAGGCTGATGGTTTTTTTTTCGAACACCGATGTGTAATAATAATGTATTGCTTTGATCAGTCCTGTAAAGTCTGGCTGCTTACCCGCTTCGTTCAGGGTTTTTCTCAGTCCCGCTTCATCAATCCTCAGATATTGGTATTTCCATATTTCTGCAGGTTCAGCCTTTTTATAATCGCTGAGGAAGTTTTCGATCAATTCTGGACTCCAATTCTTGACCCTTTTGTATTTATTAAAAATCTCAAGGATCACAGGATATTCAGGAGGTATTTTGATCTGAGGGTGCGCATCCAGCAGGGTTCTGAGCAAAGTGGTTCCTGACCGGGGCCGGCCGATGATAAAAAAGAAGGGTATTCCGGAAATATTCAGTCCGTTCTTTGAACCCATAAGCAGTTAAGCATTTAATGGTGATCAGAGTTTAATAAACTTATATACCTGACTGACCTGACTGTTGTAAATTCTGAGCAGATAAATTCCTGGTTTTAATGAGCCAACGGGTATAGTAATGCTGGTATTTTCACTGTGTAATGTTTCATCAGCAACCAATTTGCCATGAATGGTGTAGATACCAATGCCGTAGGCTTCATTCATCATGGGGTTTACAGGTAACTCAACCCTTAGTTCATGGTTTACCGGATTTTGTATTTTAATTCGCTTCAGATTTGCAGGATTATTAATGCTTGCAGGCGCTTGGTTCACGGCAAGGCTAAGTAATACGGGAAGATGGTCGGAGTTGTGATAAAGCGACTGAATAACCGGATAAGGTGCAGAAGTGTTGGTTGGGGTATCGATCAGGGATTTTCTCAAACGTTGCCCGTCTTGCCCCATTGTAGTATAAGAATTGTCCACATAAGAAACCATTTGGTTGCCTTGCATGATGTCAAGCGATGCCAGGATCAGATCAAAACGGTCGTCCATCCCTCCACCTGCATGGCATGATCCTGAAGTATGTGTTGATTGTGTGTGGTATAAGGCGAATTGCGGGTTGTTGTACCAATCACCCAGTTTGTTAACAGGATCATAAAAGCGAAAGTCAATATTTGAACCGAATAAAAGGTTCTGCAGCGCCTGTTCATTCGATGATTTTGCATTGAAATCTCCCATAAACAAATAATTGCCTGGTGCACGGTTGCTTGCAAGCCAGGCCATCACATTATTAATCTGGAAGAGCCTTGTTTGCTGATCGCTGGAGCTGCTTCCTGCTTTCAGGTGTGCTGCAATGCAGTTGATGAAAGCTGTATCGCCGGTTTCCAGGTCAGGAGATTTATAGTAAAGCGTATACAAATCAATATCGCGTGTAAGGGATTGCATGATGTGCTGCGATTTCAGTGCAAGCTTTTCTGTATTGTAATACATCATGTTCATGATGTTTGAACCTGAAATATTCTTGCTTTCAGCCCTGGCATACACCCGGTCGGATATTTTATGCAATACCGAATCAATAATCCGCTGATGGTAATAGGCATCCCTGCCCATTTCATTCACTACAAAGATGTCTGGTAAATCATGGCCGAGAATGTTGCGCAGGTGAGCGTCTTTTGTGTCAGGGTTGTTATTGGCCTGTGTGCAAAAGCTGGTGAACTGGCCATAATAGAGCAGATTATATACCATCACACGCAATGTATCCTGTGCATGTAATGCAAAGGTGAGCCAAAAACAAATGATCAGTAAAAAGGTCTTTTTATACATCGTAAAGAAGTTATGTAGTTAAAACAGTTTTTTGTGGAGTTCAATTACTTTGCCCACAGGGATGATCTCCATCTTCAGGCGGCTGGTGTCAATGCCTTTAAGATTGTAGCGTGAAATGTACATTTTTTCGAACCCGAGCTTCTCAGCTTCCGCGATGCGTTGGTCGAGGCGGTTAACGGTTCTGATTTCCCCGGAAAGACCTACCTCGGCGGCAAAGCACGTTTTCTGGTTAATGGGAACATCGTTAACCGAAGACAAAACAGAAGCGATTACAGCAAGGTCAATTGCCGGGTCGTCAACGCGTATGCCACCGGTAATATTCAGGAATACGTCTTTTGATCCCAAATGAAATCCAAGTCTTTTTTCAAGTACGGCAAGAAGCATATTCAACCTGCGTGCATCAAATCCGGTGGTAGAGCGTTGTGGGGTTCCATACACTGCGGTGCTTGCAAGCGCCTGAATTTCAATTAACATGGGCCTCATCCCTTCGATGGTTGAGGCAACTGCAATGCCGCTAACTTCCTCGTCGCGCTGCGAGAGTAGAATTTCTGAAGGGTTGCTTACCTGGCGAAGACCGCTGTTGGTCATTTCATATATACCCAATTCGGATGTTGAGCCGAACCGGTTTTTCATAGCCCGCAGAATCCGGTAGCCATAATGGCGGTCGCCTTCAAACTGCAGTACTGTATCCACCATGTGTTCCAGAACTTTTGGTCCTGCCAGCATGCCATCTTTGGTAATATGACCGATCAGCACTACGGGGGTATTACTTTGTTTGGCATATTTCTGGAGGTAAGCAGCACATTCGCGAACTTGTGAAATGCTTCCTGCCGTTGAACTGATCAAATCAGTGGTAAGCGTTTGAATTGAGTCAATAACCAGCAGTTGTGGTTTCAGTTCAGCAAGTTGCCTGGCGATGGATTGAACGGAAGTTTCATTAAAAACAAAGCAATTGGTATTACCGATGCCAATTCTTTGTGCCCGCATCATGATCTGTTCCTGGCTTTCTTCTCCCGAAACGTACAATACTTTCATTTTGCTCAGATTAAGTGCAATCTGCAGCATCAGGGTGGATTTCCCGATGCCAGGTTCGCCACCTACAAGAATGATGGAGCCGGGAACCATGCCGCCTCCCAGCACACGGTTGAACTCTGCATTGTGTGTGTCAGTACGATCCTGCACTTCGGCCTCAATTTCTCCGACAGGCTTTGGGATATTGTGTCTTAAATCGTCTTTCTTTTGCCAACTGCTTTGTGTTTCTTCACGTTGTATGACCTCCTCCACATAGGTGTTCCATTCGCCGCAGGAATTGCACCGTCCGATCCATTTGGGCGATTGCGCCCCGCAGTTCTGGCAAAAAAATGCTGTCCGGGTTTTGGCCATAGTTCTTGATTACGAATTCAACTTTTGAATCAGGCTGCTGCTGCTGTAGCCTGGAATCAGGTCGAGCGTGATTACTTTACCACCTTTGGCTGATACAATATCGTATCCGGCAATCTCTTCTGGTTTATAATCCTTGCCTTTTACCAGAAAATCGGGCTGAATAATCCTGATCAGGTTTATGGGGGTATCTTCCTCAAATAACACCACTGCATCAACAAAACTCAGGGATGCAAGGGTTGTAGCGCGGCCTTTTTCATTGATCAGCGGCCTTTTTTCGCCCTTGAGTTTTTTTACGGAGACATCGCTGTTTAACCCAATGATCAGTGCATCGCCCAGATCGGCTGCTTTCATCAGGTAATCAATGTGGCCGGGATGTATAAGGTCAAAACAACCGTTTGTGAAAACAAGTTTCTTGTTTTTGAACCTCCACATTGCCAGCTGGCGCATGAGTTGATCAATGGTGAAAATCTTCCTGTCTATTGCTTCTGATTTTAACATTCAGTGGTTGTGTTTTCCAGATTAGCACGGTGATAAAAGAAATGGTTCCCAGCAACCCAACGAAAAGCAACTGGCTGGCATGAACCATCATTGCATATGATGCTGCAGGTTCGGAAGCTACAGAATAAAGATCGGTGAGCGTTTTGGTAATGATCCAGTGGTAAGCTCCGATGCCTGCCGGCACTGGAATTACCATGGCAAAGCTTCCCATCATCAGCAGGGTGGTACCATCAATCAGGCTTAGGTGTTCCGTTGCCGTCAAGGCTTTAAATGGTATATATGACATCAAAAAATACATAAACCAGATCAAAACGGTATGGGCTATAAAAGCATTTCTTTTTTTCAGGGTTTTGATCGTCTTGATTCCTGTTATAAAGCCAAGGATCAGGTCTTTAAGTTTTCGGTAAAATGAAAGTTTTCTGAGAATCGGCATGCTGATTCGCAGAAGAATAAAGAAAAGCACGATGGCAACCAATATTCCGAGCCCCAGCACAGTAATCAGCCATGTTTCGGAAGGCAATTTTGCTGTGAGCGGTATCCATATCATTTTATCAAGAAAATCCCTTAAAAATGTAAACTGGGTAATAATGACAATAAATGATATGATACCGAGGCAAATCAGATCAAACACCCGTTCGGAAATTACAGTACCTATCAAACCATTAAGTGGAATGTTTTGCTTGCGGCTTAAAATTGTACATCTTGTGAGTTCGCCAAGCCTGGGAAAAACCGCATTGGCGAAGTAACCCATAATGGTGGCATGAAAAGTGGAAAAAACTGTGGTTTTATAGCCCATTGAATTGATCATGATGTTCCATCTTACCGCCCTGCTCCAGTGTGCAATCAGCGCGGGAACACAGGATAACAATAACCACTGATAGCGCGCCAGCCGGAATTGAAGCGAAATTTTTCCAAAATCCAGGTCTTTCAGCACAATCCATAGTAAAAACAGCCCTATAGAAAGGAAAAACATGAATTTGAGGGCCGCTAACAGGGTTTTTTTCAAGGCTCAGGTAAGTTTGTTCCGGGCATCGGGGAATATTATAGCCGGCTTTACTGAGGCGGCTTCTGAAGCAGGAACAATGGCAAATGCTACAATTATCACAAGGTCGCCTGCCTGCACTTTTCGGGCGGCGGCGCCGTTGAGCACAATATCGCCTGATCCGCGTTTCCCTTTAATAACGTAGGTTTCAAGGCGCTCGCCATTGTTGATGTTTAGCACCTGAACCTTCTCAAATTCGATAAGGTTTGCAGCATCCATCAGGTCTTCATCAATGGTCACGCTCCCAACATAATTCAGGTTGGCATCCGTAACCGTAGCCCTGTGGATTTTCGATTTTAATATTTCAAGCTGAATCATGGCGCAAAATTACGAAAAAATCAACATGTTGTCTATTAGTCTGACACCACCGATGTATGCTGCCAAACAGGCGTTTACGTTTTGGCCGGGTTTCCATTCCTTCACCGGTGTTAATGTTTCCGAATCAACCAGGCTAAAATATTCGGTTCTCATTCCGGGAGCTGCATCAATCTGGCTGATTGCCCATTTTTCAAGCTCTGTAGGAGAGTATTCATGAACCATTTCGCGGGCTTTACGCATTGTTTTGTAGATAACTGATGCAGTTTCACGATCCTGCGGACTTAGTCTTTCATTGCGTGAACTCATAGCCAGGCCTGAAGGTTCACGCAGGGTAGGGCAGGGGATAATTTCAACCGGCAGGTTTTCAATTATTACCAGGGCCTTGATGATCGCCAGTTGCTGAAAATCCTTTTCTCCGAAGTAGGCTTTGTTTGGCTCAACAATATCAAATAGTTTTTTTACCACAATGGCAACCCCATTAAAGTGCCCGGGTCTGAATTCGCCTTCCATCACTTTATCCAGTTGACCAAAGTCGTATGTTTTGCTTATTTTTTCAGGATACATTTCCTGAACCGGGGGCATAAAAACAAGGTTGCACCCTGCAGCTTCGAGCAACTTCAGGTCTTTTTCCTCAGTTCTTGGATATTTTTTCAGGTCATCGGGGTTGTTGAACTGAATCGGATTTACGAAAATGCTGCAAACCGTATAATCATTCTCACTTACTGACTTCTGCTGTAATGAAATATGACCCTGATGCAAAGCCCCCATGGTGGGCACAAAGCCTATACTTTTGCCCTTTTTTCGGATTTTTTCAATTTCAGCTTTCGTTTCTTGTATGGTTCTGAAGGTTAGCATTTTTATCTGTGATTAGTACAATGTAACGGAAAATTCCATGTTAAATCTGGTTTTCAGAAATTGGGTGAAAGAAAACTGGTCATACCGAATTATGTTGTGGGGGTAGTTTCTGAAAAACCATGGTTTTATTCTCAAATTTCAATTATCCCTTTTTTAATTGCAAATTTAACAAGGTCTACTGTTGATCGCAGCTTCAGCTTTTGCATGATGTGATTTTTATGGGATTCAACCGTACGGATACTGATGAAAAGCCTGTCGCTTATTTCCTGGTTGGTAAAACCCTGCACCACCATTTTCAGGATTTCCGATTCACGTGGCGAAAGATTATGTGTGGCGGATTCTTCAGGATTTTCCGGATTCTGCGCTTTGCGGATATAACTTTTTAAAATTGTGTCTGAAATGGACTCGTTGAAAAAAATATCGCCTGCCACAAGGCTGTTGATGGCATCAATCAGTTCCTTTCTTGTTGTATTCTTTGGCAGGTATCCTTTCGCACCAGCCTTGATGGCGTTAAATATAAAATCTTCGTCAGTATGCATTGAAAGGATCAGGACTTTGATTTGAGGATGCTGTTCATTCAGGATTCTGGTTACTTCAATCCCCGACATTTTTGGCAAAGAAATGTCCAGGATCACAAGATCAGGACGAAATGTATCTAATTTTTCAATTAATTCCTGACCGTCAGCCGCTTCACCAGCCAGTACAAGGTTCTCGTTGCCTTCAAGCAATGCACGTATACCATCCCTCACAATGGGATGGTCGTCAACAATAACTATTCGGGTTTCTGCCATATCAGTTAATTTAGTGGTAAATGGATGTGAATGGTTGTGCCTTTCCCGGTGGCTGTTTTTATTTCCATCACGCCCTGAAGAAGATTAACGCGTTCACGAATGTTAAAAAGCCCGTTGCCTTTCCCTCTGCAACTTTCTTCCTGGTTGATTCCTCGTCCGTTGTCCTCAATCACCAGTTGTACCGAGCGGGCTTCCTTGATTAAACTAACTTTGACGTTGCTGGCCCGGGCATGTTTTATTACATTATTCAATGCTTCCTGCGCAATCCTGTATAAATAGATCTTTGTTTTGCGGTTAAGTTCAACATGGTTGCCTATGCTGCTAAAACCTATTGTTATTTTTGTTTGCGATGAAAGCGATTCGCAATGGTTTCGGAGGGCATTTTCAAGCCCGAACTCATACAAGGCGGCCGGCATGAGGTTGTTGCTTATTCTGCGAACATCGTCAATAATGCGGTTGAATGACTGGCGTAGCTTTGCTGCTTTTTTTTCTGCTTCGGGGTTTGCGCTCAGGTCGAAACTTTCGAGTTGAAGTTTGAGGGCTATCAGCGATTGCCCGAGTCCGTCATGAAGCTCACGTGACAGCCGCTGCCTTTCCAGATCCTGCCCATCAAGCATTGATCGGATGCGTTGGGATTTTTCTTTTTTTAAAGCCTCGGCATGTTGTTGCAGTTGCCTTGCCATACGGTTAAAAGCCAGGGTTAATTTCCCCGTTTCATCAGTGGATTCGGGCATTACACGGGTGCTGAATACACCGGCGCCTATTTCATCAGTTGCATGGATCAAGTTCACAATGGGCCGTGTTAGCATGCGGGAAATGAGGGTGATAATAACGAAAACTACAAATCCCGTTCCAACTGAAACCAGGAAAATGTTATTGCGGATCCGATACACCGGAATGGTTGCTTCATACCTGTCAATTTCGGCGCATATTACCCAGTTCAAGCCCGGAACGTTCAGTTTGCTGTATGATGAAAGTACCTCTACACCACGATAATCAGTAATAAGCCTGGTTCCGTGTTTCCCGGCAAAAGCATCGCGGGTGGCTTCAGTATCAACCCTAGTGCCGGGCAGCGATCGAATATCAAAACGTGAAGGTGTGATCATTGCCAAGTCATTTCCTACCAGAAAGGTCTCCCCCGTTTTCCCCAATCCCTGCAAACCCGATTCATCGAATAAAAGCATATTTATTGCTTCCGGCATTACTACCATGAATACCATGGCTTTTGTAATTCCGTTTAAACAAACCGGCGAGGCTATTAAAACGCGCCGCGTATATTCGTCCCAGATATGATCTCTTATCACACCGGCTTCCAGATTGGAGGCCTCAGTAAACAATGAGTCAAGTAGTTTTTCGTCGTATGAGAAATTAACCTTATGACTGGCAGGATATAACCTGAAGATACTGCGATCGGGGAAAACAAGCATGAGTTTTTCGCAATAAGCGCCTTCGTCAAGGTAATCCTGTAAATGAAACTGATAGTTGAATGTAGCGCCAGGTTGGTTTTGCAGAAAAGCATTTTTGTTGCTAAAATTTGCCAGTACTGAATCAACCAACTGTTGTATGGATTGGCTGGAAGCAAACATGGCATTTTCACGTAAACGATCGCTGAAAAACTGTTCAACCTGCTTCTGTTTAATGGTTCTTACAGAAGTGAGCTGCTCGAAAGTGCGCGACATCAGTGAGCGTTTGGCATTAAAAAAAGAATATGTGCCCACAGTAATGATTGCACCGGTGCAAACAAGTAGCACCATTATAATCAATTTGTTGGCGAAGGAAAGCTTTTTCATTTTGATGACAGAAAATCAGATTTAATAGTTCACCTATTTCAAAAGGCTTGTTCTATGTTGGACTCTCCTGTGTATCTTTTGCAACAAAGGTAAGGATTTCCGGGTACGGCCTTAAGCCACTAAGATCATTTTAAATGCTGTTTTCTTTAACCTGATTTCTGTTTGTGAGTTTTCTTGACTACTTTTATGCTTTCTTTTTAATGAATACGCCAGCATTGCTTCCATGCCATTTGGGTTTTGAAGATCATCATTCTCATGTGGCGGAATGGCTGGCGAGAAACTATAAATCAGCAATTCGCTATGGAAATAAGGAATTATGAAATCAAACCTGTTTATGATGCGTTCCTCCGGCATGCAGAACCGAAATTCATAAGCATTCTTCATTCCAGAATTGCCGGGCAAAACAGTTTTATTGCCGGCTATGAGAGCCATTGGCGAGACTTAGCCGAACGACTAACTGATAATCTGGCTTCTGCAGGAAAGCTTGAGCTTCACCTCGCTTTTAAAAAGAGTGTCCATGATTGGATCATTGATTTGCAGAAAACTCCTGCTCAACAGGATTTTGAATCGGAGTTTGAAAGCTTTTTTTCTGAACTTGAGAAGGAAATCGCCAAGCTGCCGGAAACACTGACCATCCAGGAGCAGTTTGATTATTATGATTTGAAAAAAGCTGAAGGCCTTTTGCATTTTGTCCGCATGCTTTCAGCCAATACCAATCAAAGCATCAGAATGCAGGGTAGAAGATGGGCAAATAAGATCAGGAGATTATTGAAGAAGCCACCTGTTGCTTTGAAAAACCATCGTAAACGTATTGTGCCTTTTCAACACATGGCCAGACATTTCCTAGTGAATGAGTTTGTTGCTAAAGCCATCGAACAAATTCATCGCATATCCCAGGCGAAGAGCAAAAGCCTCTTGTTGCTATGGAACCATGATGACAATACCGATCTCGGTTTTCAAAGAAATCTTTCGGATGACAATCCTGATGCCGAAAGCGTTTTACTTTTGAAAAATCAGGCTGATAATTTATTCAGCCAATTAAAAGAAGACAATGAGCGCTTGCTTGAGAGTCTTCGTTTAGAGATCGGAGAAATTTGCCGGGAGGTGTTTGAGTCTTTTGACAATGCTTTTGAGATTACCGATACTGTATCTCTTTCTGCCTCAGCTTTTCATCAGAAAAAAACATCAGGAAACTACAGGAAAATTATTGGTGATTTTAACACGGCAGAATCACGCTGGAGAAATTCCCATCACACACTTCTGGACGACTGGGCTGTGGATGTTGAGATCACAAAACTATATTATTCTGTTTTTGAAAGATTTAGTCACTTAAAAAGCCGGATTGACCTTTTTGTTGCAAATGAGATACAAGAATGCTTCCGCGAAATCAGATTGTTTATTGAAGACAGCTCATCACGCATCCGTGCAGCTAAGTCAGGGAAAAGCACTACAAGTGGCGTGATTGTTGCCGAGCGTGAAACAACCAATAAGCAGCTCATTGATAAGATTCTGACACCCTGCATTGAATTGTTATCCGGCTGTTTTCATGACGATTTTGAATTACTGCTTCAGGCTTTGCCGGAACTGATCAGTCAGGTTTCGGATAAGCGCGGGTTCATAAAGAGTAAAAACTACGAACAAGGCATTCGTGAATCGGATATCAGTTACATTTCCCCAAGAGATTTGCTTGGGTTTGAAGCGCTTCCAGGATTCAAGGGAAAAGTATCTGGAATAAGAGACAGAGCTGAAAACCACCTGGAAAATGTCCGCCATACTCTGTTATCGCTTGGAACCGTGTGTGATTTCAACCTGGAATCTGCAATGATGCTTCTTGACAAAGAAGACGGAAATGTTAGAAAAAGTGTTGAAATAGCCGTGCAGGGCTTTGATCGTGCCATTGGCCATCTTGAAAATGCTGCGAAAACTATTGATGAAATTCAAACAGGCCTGATCAGTGAACTGCGAAGGGCCGTGAATGATTTCAATGATAGTATCCAGAAGTTGAAGAATACTGAAAACCTCTTCAATCTGAATGTTAAAATTGCCCGGATTCGGACAATTGAGAAATCAAAACGAATCAGGAATGAATTTTTTCATCTGTTGCGCATCCTTCCGCCAAAGATTCTGAAGTGGCTTAAGGAGGCATTCAGCTTTTCGGTTGGAAATATCAACAAGATAAAAAAGCGCCTGGGATTTGCTGTCCGAAAACAAACGGTTACATTTGAACTATCAGAGTTTATCCTTGAAACACAATCGTCGCTGAACAAACTCCCATTTGTTTATCAGCGATTATACCAGCTGAAACCCACTGACGAAGAACGTTTTTTTGTGAACCGCCAGGGCGAACTGCAATTACTGCATGAGTCCTATGAAAATTGGAAGAAGAATCGCTTTATTACAACTGCTGTGATTGGAGAGAAAGGAAGTGGCGTAACCTCACTGATCAATTTTTTTCTGCAAGGCATAAGTTCAGAATCAGAAATCGTCAGGTATACACTTGGTGAGAAGTTATATAAGCAGGAGGATTATTTTCGGTTTTTCTCCAGCCTGCCTGATGTGAAAGAGGTGAGCACAAACCACGATCTGATAAACCAGTTAAATCAGACCCCGGGTGCAAAAATCATTGTCATTGAGAACTTGCAGCACATGTTTCTTAAAAAGGTACACGGTTTTGAGAGCCTGGAACTGCTTTTTGAGCTTATGTCAAACACCTCGAAAAAGATCATGTGGATTGGCGCATTTACGCCTCATTCCTGGGAATACCTTGAGAAATCGGTTTGTATATCAAACTACTTTACCAACGAAATACGGCTTGAAAAACTGAGTGATGATATTATCCGGGGAATTATTTACAAACGTAACAGGCTGAGCGGTTATAAGATTGGATTTATACCTGATCAGGAGATTGCAGCAAGCAAAGCATTTGTCAAACTGAGCGAGACCGCAAAGCAGAATTATTTGCAGAAAATATTCTTCACCAACCTCAACCGCCTTGCAAATGGAAATATTAGCCTGGCACAGATGTATTGGCTCCGGTCAACCCAGAAAGTGGACGAAAGAACCATCCATATAGCGGCCATAGGAGGACTTGATTTCTCATTTATAAAAAGCCTTTCCAGCGATTCATTGTTTGCCCTTCAGGTTTTGCTTCTTCACGATGGGCTAAAGCTTCAGGATTTTGCTGTGGTAATGAACCAGCCCGAAAGTGTTAGCCGGAACCTGCTGATACCCATGCTTGAAAAAGGCCTGCTGATCAGGCCAAGGGAGAAATTCAATATTAACCCAATGATATTCAAATATGTGGCTTCGTATTTGTCGTCAAAGAATTTTATTCACTAAAGGTCTCCAAAATGAAATATCTGATTGCTTTATTGCTTGTTTTTTATGGTATGCCCATGTTGGCCCAGGATAGCATCCCTTTAATGGATTCGCTGGAAATAGCTACTGATGAAATATTTCCGGCTAACTCCGATACGGTTTCCACAACTACCGGAGCCCAGGTGCAAAGGTATCCCGAACAGCTTGCAGCGCGCCCTGCTGAGGTCATCAATGTGATCTCTTTTTCAAATATTTTCTGGACGATTGTGCTCCTGCTCATTGGATATTTGTTGATAAAGTTCCTGATCCGGATGCTTGATATTGTTGCCGAGAAGAGCACGAAACTAAGGATAACAATTAAAAGCCTGATACCGGTTATACGGATCATCATATGGGCGATTATTGTTTTTGCAATAATAAAGGGAATATACAACCCACCGATCGAAACACTTCTTGCCGTCACCGCCTCTGTTGCCATTGCTGTTGGTCTTGCTGCACAAGATCTCCTGAAAAATGTTTTCGGCGGCATCATGCTCCTTTTTGACCGTCCTTTTCAGGTTGGAGATAAAATTGAAGCCGGCAAGCACTATGGAGAAGTCATTGAAATAGGCCTACGTGCCACCCGTATTGTTACACCCGACGATTCTGTGGTTTCCATTCCCAATATGGAGCTGATGAATAGTCCTGTTTCAAACGCCAACTCTGGTGAGTTAAACTGTCAGGTAGTAGCCGAAATCTACCTGCCAATTGATGTGGATACACAAAAAGTCCGAAAAATCGCTGTTGAAGCAGCCCAGGTTTCAAAATTCATTTTTCTGAACAAGCCCATTGTTGTTGTTTTTTTTAATGAAATGCACCAGCGCAAATCATATCTGAAAATGCGCCTCAAAGCTTATGTTATGGATATCAGATATGAATTTCAGTTCAAAAGCGACATGACCGAAATCGTTCTCAGAGAGCTTATAAACCTGGGGGTTGTAAGCAAACAGGATTTGGAATAGGGTTTTGCTGTAAAAAGAAAGCAGGCCACCACAGCCTGCTTTTTTCAATGCAACCAAACCAACAAATGTGGTTTTAAGAACCAATCAATAAACATATGAGAAAAATAAAATACCAAGTAATCCTGCACAAAGGAGAATGATCATTGAAACCAGACCGGCTTTCAGGAGGTTGGAAATCCTGTATAACAGATGATCCGGAATGTTTCGTAAAAGGCTGAACTGCATGGGCGGCTTTTGAGGCTGATCAAGCTGTGCAAGAACCGTTGCAGTTTCAAAAGGGATGTCGTTTACACTTTGCTCAGCCCTCAGGCACAGTTTATTGTTCAGCGAGGTAAAAAGGAAGTCCTGAGCTATACAGTGTGTATCAAAGGGTATGTCGTTCACATACTTTTCCGGAGCGAGCGTTGGCAAAACAGTTTTGCGGTTCATCAAATTTAATTGAAGAATGATTTCTGTGTTAAAGGGAATGTCGCGCGCGTCAGTATCAACCGGCATCTCAATCCCTGCCATAGCTTGTTCGAAAAAATACCCGATGGCTATTTCATGCGTGTCAAAAGGAATGTCGTTAATATAGGATTCAGCTACCGGAGCCGGGATATCTGCGATGTTGGCAACCATTGCAAAGGTGTTGCCGCAAAAAACACTAAAAGCAAGAACCAAGATAGTGATCTGGATCCTGCTGTGTATATTGTATTTAAGAATTACTGTTTTCATATTTGGGTGGTTTTATCTTTTTTAAGTTATCAGGATTTCTTAGCACTATTCTAAAACTGTGCCATATTCATAAGGATTTGATTATAATTGTTTTATTGCATTTTAATTTGACTTTTTATTATCTGAGTGTTCGCTTTGCTGCAAGCAGTGTCCGTTAATGAACGCCGCGTGGTTTCTGACATTTTGATTACTTCTATATGACGCCTTTGGCAGAGAATTGTTACATTTGAAGGCTCGTTCTAAGTTAAAAAAGTGTTAATAACACCAATCATTCTCTGGTTATGAGAGTGAACAATGTTTTTACTCACTATGTTAAATAGGGGTTGAAACAAAGAAATCTAAAGCTATGGCAAAAATTGGTTTATTTTACGGCGGATCTCCTCAGGGGAGCACACATAAAACAGCCGAACTGATTCGAAAGGCGCTCGGCAAATCAAGTGTTGATCTTTACAATGTTGCAGATGTGAGGCCGCACGACATTGAAAAATACAACTACCTCATACTTGGAACCTCGGCCTGGGGAATCGGCGATATGCACCGCGACTGGGAAATGTTTATTGACGACCTGAGCGAAATTGACTTTCACGGCAAGAAAGTAGCACTTTTTGGGTTGGGCGACCAAAAGCTATATCCTGAAAGTTTTGTTGACGGAATGGGAACCATTTACTGCCGCCTGCCCGATAAATCGGTGGTGGTTGGGTTCTGGCCAACCAGCGGCTATGAGTTCTACTTTTCTTCGGCAGAAAAAGACGGCGAATTTGTCGGGCTGGCCATTGATGACGACACTCAGCCCGAACTCACTGCCAGCAGGATTGAGCAATGGGTCAGCATGCTGAAAAAGGAATTTTCATTGAAATAACTATCATGCATTACAACAGAATCTTACTGGTGACTTTGCTGTTTACGGCAACCTTTCTTCATGCCCAGGACCGGCTGTTTTTACCAGAGCGGACCTTACAGCATATAATGTATTTGAGTTCGGAAGAACTTGGCGGAAGATACCCTGGTACCCGGGGCGACCAGATGGCAGCAAAATATATCGCTGAGCGTTTTTCTGCTAGTGGCCTTAAGCTGATGTTTAATAAAGGCTTTCAGTCTTTTGATGTAGTCACAGGTGTTGAAATACGCGAGGGGAATTTTTTTGAGACCCGAAATTATGAAGCCGTCATTGAAGAAGATTTTGTCCCCTTATCATTTTCCGCCAACTCTGAAGCCACAGGCCCGGTGGTTTTTGCAGGCTATGGTATTGTTATCCCCGGGAAATGGAACGATTATGAAGGGATTGATGTAAATGGCAAATGGGTGCTTGCGCTGGTTGGCGATCCCGAACCAGATAACCCTCAAAGCGAGTTTATTGCCTTTTCTTCGGATCGCATGAAAGCCATCACCGCACGCGATCAGGGTGCAGCAGGCTTATTGCTGGTTAAGGGACCATCGGTTGAGGCCGATGACAAGCTCATGCCTGCCTACTATGATAAGACTGCATCTGATGCCGGCATTCCTGTGTTAAATATTACTCGAAAATTAGCCAATCATCTGATAACAGGGCGTGGCTTTGCAGTTGAAGACCTTGAAAAGGAGATGCAAACATCACGGCAACCATTTTCATTTGAAGCTTTTACGATTGTGGGTGCGAAAGTGAGACTTGGCTACCAGACCAGAAACTCACAAAATGTTGTGGCATTGCTTGAAGGAACCCACCCCGTATTAAAAGATGAGTTTATCGTGATTGGCGCGCATTACGATCACCTGGGAATGGGTGGAACAGGTTCGGGATCGCGGATGCCAGATACCGTTGCAGTGCATTACGGTGCCGACGACAACGCTTCAGGCGTGGCGGCATTGATTGAACTGGCCTCTGTGTTGGCATTGGAAAGTTACGAAACCAAACGAAGCATCTTATTTGTAGCTTTCGGAGCCGAAGAAATGGGACTCTTAGGGTCAAAATACTTTGTTGATAATTCCCCCATCCCGGTCCAGAGCATTAAGGCCATGATAAACCTTGATATGATCGGGAGATTGAAGGAGGAGGCTGTGCTGACAATAGGTGGCACAGGCACAGCGCTGGAATTCAGCCGTATACTTGACCTTCTTGAGCATGACCGCCTGTTTACAATCAATCGTCAGCCTGATGGTTACGGCCCTTCCGACCATGCCTCTTTTTACGCCGCTTCCATTCCGGTGTTGTTCATTACAAGCGGGCCTCATGAGGATTACCACACCCCATACGACACCTGGGATAAACTAAATTTGCAGGGTTTGCTGGCTACCCAGGAATTCCTCCTCGATATTGCCATGCACCTTGCCAACCGAGATGATGCACTCACATTTACCGAAAGCGGAAGTATGGCACGCCGTGGCCATGGCCGGGGATATAAGATTACCCTGGGTATCATTCCCGATGTGGCTTCTTCACGAAACGGCCTTGGTGTGGATGGTGTCAGAAAGAACGGACCTGCTGACCGCGCAGGCCTATTGCGCGGCGATGTTATTACTGCCATGAATGGCCTGCCGGTTTCTAATATCTATGAATACATGGCCCGCCTCAATAGCCTTGTAGCTGGTGAAACCGTTATTGTGGAAGTAATCCGCAATGGTAGTAAGGAAGTATTGCTTGTGCAGTTATGATGCTGATTTTTCTGGCTTCGGAAGCGATCAGATACAGATTTAAACAGACTGTTTAAACCAACGTTAATGCGTTTTCGTCATGCCCTGGGGTGTGGCAATAATAAAATCTGCAGCTCCTATCCGGTCTTCTGGCAGTCTGCCTTCTTCATCAAGTTCGGTGCTTGCAATTGTTATGATTTTTAAATCAGGATTCTGCAATAGCAGGTACCACATTATCCCTTCATAGAAATCGGAATGAAAGCTTCCGTGGAAATGAAGGAATATTTTCCCGGGTTTATAATTTTCAAGTATGAAATGCGCCATGGTGGCATCTTTGAGCGCCTGGGCTTTTACAAGGTTGTTGTTGGCATGATTGCCCATTTGCCCCATCATTTCGCTCATTTTCAGGTATTGGGGTAAATCCGGATCAAATGCCACCGGCAATGGCGGTAAGAGTTTTTTTGCTTCATCACTCAGTTCCTCAAGGGCTTCGAAACCTCCGAAATTTACCATTGCAGCGTAACGTCGTGGAACATTGGTGGCTACAAACTGCAGCTTGTTTTCCCTTGCGAACTCAACAAGTGGTTTGATGTCTGTTTTGTAGTTTGGCCATAGCTTGGCTTCTGCTTCAAAATTGCGGGTCCGGATCACGCCTGTAACATACTCGTTAAGGATCAATCCATTGTCTGATTCAAACATTTCAGCCCCAAGTATCAGACTGTCGCCGTAAATGGAATGAAGATCTCTGGTTAACTCATATTGCAGCCAATGACTGATTGGATTATTGTGCAGTTCGCCAAAAAGAACGATATCGGCTTTACTGGCCTGCTTAAGCATTTTGTTGTATTTTACTGTTTTCCCTTTGGCATTATAAAGCATGTATGCGGGTTTCCCGGCTACAACCACATTGCTGATCAAGATGGCTGACATTATTAATATGTTTCGTAAAAAGAGGTTCCTCATTTCAATTCAATTTAATATCGGATTCAGGCGCTAAATATTTTGAATTTAAGCTCTTAGGCCAATCACGGGTTGATGCTGGTTTTCAGTTATAAGCCATTCTACCTGCATTCGCCCTTGCTCAGATGCTTTGCAAGAAAAGCGAGGGGCAACAAATTTTCAACACCTTCCATAAGCAAAATTTTCCCGTTTTCTGTTGCCATGATCACACGTAGTTTCTTGCCATGAAGTTGCTCGTATTCAGCCATCACCTGCCGGCACGAACCACATGGCGTTGCCGGTTCTGATAGGTCAAGACCATCGGCCCTGGCAACCACCGCAATAGTTTCAATGGCCTGTTCAGGATATTGGGATGCTGCATAAAACATTGCCACACGCTCAGCGCACAGCCCTGAAGGATAGGCTGCATTTTCCTGATTGTTGCCGGTAATTACCATGCCGTTTTGCAGGCGTAGGGCTGCGCCTACAGTAAAGCCGGAATATGGTGCATATGCCTGGCTGGCGGCAGTAAAGGCTGCTTTAACAAGCTCCATGTCGCCTGATGAAAGTTGCGCTGCATTTTCAAATTCAGTTAAGCTGATTTGTATTGATTTCGTATTCATTGCTTACAGATCATCTATTGTTAAACATCAACACTTCCCATTGGTTCAATCATCCTTTTCCTTTGTCATTTGTTTGGGTTTGACCGGTATTGCTGATGATTTGCTTGTACTGATCGGTATCGTGAAGGATTTCGATGGCTTTTTTTACGGTGTTGTCGCGCGGAAGCATCGAAATAACCCTGCCGCGCTGGAAATAATAGCGGGAAACGATTTCGGCAAGCAAAATCTCACGGATTTCCTCGCTGAAGGTGGAGAAATCGTTTTCTTTACTGCGATCAATTTCGGTTTGCAGTTCAATCAATAGTGCCGAAACTCTATCGCTGTGTTTTTCTTCTTCAACCCTTTGTTTCAGTTGTCTCAGCGATCTTTCGCTTGCAGTCTGATATTCAAGCTTGTTATCAGCCACATATGCTTTGAATTCTTCAAATATCTGATCACTTATCTCAAACTCATCTGCCGGGGCGATTTCCTTGTTGTTCAAGTAAAAGTGGCTGGCAAAATCGAATATCATATGCCTGTTGATCAATGCCCTGGTAATATTGCCGATTGAACGGGGTTCGATGGTGATATCAGGCTCAATTCCAGCCGATTCATACACGGTTCTTCCGTTGCGGGTTGTAAAAGCTGTTTTTAATGAGTCGGGGATTACGATATGATCACCGTTTTCATCCTTGTGGAAATAGTCAATGGCTTGAATACAGCGCCCGCTGGGGATGTAGTATTTGGCCACAGTAACTTTCAGGTTTGTATTGTATACCAGTGGGATCACATTTTGCACAAGGCCTTTTCCAATCGTCCGCTGACCAATAACTACCGCCCTGTCCAGGTCTTGCAGTGCGCCGGCTACAATCTCAGATGCTGAAGCCGAACCACCGTCTACCAGAATGGCTATTGGAATATCGGGATCTTTTGGCGTGGCTGATGTTTTATGCACATTGTTCGAGGCCCTGAGTTTACCCCTGGTGCTTACAACAGTTTCGCCTCGCGGAACAAACATTCCCACAATATTGACAGCTTCCGATAACAATCCGCCACCATTTCCACGCAGATCAATGATCAGGCCTTTCAAATCGGTTTGGCTTCTGAGATCTTCGAATGCTTTTTTTACGTCAGCAGAGGCTGTTTGTGTGAACCCGGATAAATTAATATATGCAATATCTTTTTCAAGGATGCCGGAATATGGTACATCCTGGATTTTTACATTCTCGCGCGTTATTTTGAACAGTATGGGTTCTTCTATCCCTTGTCGCTGAACCAGAACCTCAAGTTGGGTTCCGGGCTGGCCCTTCAGAATGGCGCTAACATCGGAAACAGACCTGCCGCCTGTAGATTTTCCGTTTATTTCAGTTATTCTGTCGCCTGCAATTAGGCCGGCTTTTTGTGCAGGGGCGCCTTCGTAAGGTTCGCTCACAATCACATAACCATCCCGTTGTTGTATCAGCGCGCCGATGCCTCCGTATTGCCCGGTGGTCATAAAAAGGTAATCCTCTCGCTGGGCTTCGGGTATATAGTTGGTGTATGGGTCGAGGGATTCGAGCATGGATTCAATGGCTGTTTCAAACAACTCACCATGGTTTAAGTCATCAACATAATTGATGTTCAATGTTTTATAAAGGGTTGTGAAAATCTCAATATTTTTGGCGATCTCAAAATCGCTTCTTGCCTGACCCAACAGGTTGGTGTTCAGGATCAGAACCAATGAGAAGAACAGTATGGTTCGTTGAAGATAACCGGAGAAGTTTTTCATTATTGACATGATATTCATTTTGAATGATTAAACTAATAATATCAGGGCACAGGGTCGTATCCGCTGCCCCCCCAGGGATTGCATGACAAAAAACGTTTCAGGGTAAGCCAGCCTCCCTTAAACGGTCCGTGCTTTTTGATGGCCTCGGCCCCATATTCTGAACATGAGGGCGTGTAGCGGCACGAAGGCATAAGATATGGCGAAATGGCATATTGATAGAACCGGATCAATATAATAAAGAATTTACCTAATATCCTTGACATGCTCCTGGATTAAACGCTGTAAAATTACAATTATTTTTGGCTCAAGTTCTGAACTGGGTATTGGCTCTCTGCCTGTGTAAATGAATGCCAGCAGACATTTCCTGTTCATTTTTCCCAGTTTTTCATAGAAAGGTTCTTTATTCTTCCGGTATATTTCCCTGATTCGCCTTTTCATGAGGTTGCGCATGACTGCCAGGCGGACATTTCGTTTGGGAATGCTTATAAGTATTTGTGCCGGCGAAGGGCTTTCAGTATCAGCAGGCATCCAGATTACTTTAAAGGGCTTAGAATAGAAAATGACCCCTTTTTCAAAAAGTTCATTGATGATCTTTTTGCTGCTTAAGCGCTCGTTTCTGGTAAACCGGGGCATTTTTTGTTGAAGATTTTGATTCCGTGGTTTGCAAGGCAAAGGTAACTAAGCTTTTTTTTGCTTGCTGATTTTCAGGAAATAATCTTCAAGCGCCATGGTCATGGAAGGGGCGTTTGTGGTAGGAGCCGACAAACTTAGCTTCAATCCGTGTTCTTTAACAGCTTTGGCAGTAGCAGATCCATAGCAGGCAATATGGGTTTCTCCCTGTTTGAAGTCAGGGAAATTGCTGAACAAAGATTCAATGCCCACAGGGCTGAAGAACACGATCATATCATAGTCTGAAATATCCAGTTTGCTCAGGTTTGCCGGAACCGTTCGGTATAAAATGGCTTTGCTGTATTGAATCTCCCCTTGATCCAGCAACAGCGGATAGGCCGGTTTGTGTGCGCTTGAACAGGCGAAAAGAAATTTCCCGCCATTATGCTTTTTCATCAGGCGTACCAGTTCGGTAAAATCATTGTTGCTGAAAAATATTTTCCGTTTCCTGAATTGGGTGTATTTCTGCAGATAAAGCGCAGTGGATTCCGAAAGACAGAAATACTTCATTTCATCGGGCACTTCGAAACGCATATGTTTTGCCACCCTGAAAAAATGATCAACAGCCAGGCGGCTGGTAAGGATGATGGCATTGTGTTCCTCAAGAGGAATTCTGAATTTTCTGAATTCCGAAGCGCTGAGTCCTTCGATGCGAATGAATTTGTGAAAATGAAAATCAATTTTGAATTTCTTCGTGAGATCAGAGTAGGGGTTTCTTTCGTTATCAGCAGGTTTATGTTGCGATATAAGTACGTTTCTGATATTCAATATACTTTTCTTTTATACGGTTCAACAATCCCCGGGCTTTGGCAGCAAAAACTCATAAACCGGTTTGTATCATGAAATACTTTGCCATAACGAGCAAGGGCGCTGCTTCGAGGGTGCAAATGTACAAAATTAAATAGAAAGGAGGAAAGCGCGTTACCGTAAGACCAAGTTGGATGCCTCTTAAGATCTTGTAAATCAACAACACAATGGATGCCGCAATGGTGAGGTTCAGCAGCAGGCCAACACCTGTATAGATAACCAGGGGTAGAGCGAGTAATAAAAATACGCCCAGGCTAAGGTTGAACAGCAAACTGTTCAGAAGATAGCTGCCTGTAAGTTCGTACGTTTTAAAAATGTGGGCCAACAGCCGGTTTGCCAGCATTTTTAATAGCCAGTAAACTACGTTTATACCAAATATGCCTGCATAAAGATACAGGTTGTCAGCCAATTCATTCGGCAACAATCCATATGTATTGAGTACAACAAAAATTGTCAACGAGGAGGTTAAGAAAAACACCATGCCAAGCAAGAGGGTTGCCTGTTCATTAAATGGGTTGCCATCACGGAAAAGTTGAGACACAGTGCGGGGAACAAAGCAGGCTTTGATCAATTGTGCCATTCTTTTCGGGAAGTTGTATTTTACATAGGCAAGCATAAGAAATCCGGTTAACAATACAAGGGTAACCCAATCGTAATCGGCCGCATTGATTTTGTTGCCTCCAAAAGCAAGGGGTCTGGCGGCAACTGAGTGTGTAACTGTTTGAACAGGACCGGGTAAAACTTCCGTAAAACCCGGCAACATTACTTTTGCGTCGGAATACAAAGGTTCATAGGCTGGTATTTCTCCGGTTTTCCATGAATGCGAATATGTATGATGCTCAGTCACTTTTAGTCAGTTGCAGTATTTGCAGGGTGAGGTGTTCGGACATGCAACAAAATTAACACAAGATTTTCAGATAGCTGTTGATAATTTGCGGCAAATACTTGATTAATGGCTGGGTTTTCTGTGAACCTAAAATGAATAAAGTGTAAATTTGCCGCTCATTTAAGTAACCCCATTTGTAACTACCTAAAAACAAAGCTGGATATGGGATTGATGGAAAGTATCCGCGCGAATGCAAAAAAAGCCGGCAAAACTATTGTACTTCCCGAAGGAACTGAGGAAAGAACCCTCAAAGCCGCTGATTTTATACTCAAAGAAGGAATAGCAAAAATTATTTTGCTGGGCGAACCCGATAGAATCCACTCCCTTTCGAAGGATTGGGGATTGGCAAACATTGATAAAGCAATTATTATTGATCCGGTGAGCAATCCACGCAAATCTGAATTTGCCGAAATGCTTGCAGCAATTCGCAAAAGCAAGGGGCTTACCTTTGATGAGGCTTTGACCCTGGTTGAAGACCCTCTTTATCTTGCCACTTTGCTGATTAAAAGAGGTGAAGCCGACGGTGAAGTCGCGGGGGCCGACAATGCCACCGCCGATGTCTTGCGCCCGGCTTTTCAGATTGTAAAAACCTTGCCCGGTATTAACGTGGTTTCAGGTGCTTTCATCATGGTGTTCAAAGAGCACAAGCATGTTCCGGAGGGCATTCTTGTTTTTGCAGATTGTGCCGTTCATCCTGATCCTACGGATGTTGAACTGGCTCAGATAGCAGTCAGTACTGCTCAGACTGCCCGAAGCATAGCCGGGCTTGACCCCCGCATTGCCATGCTTAGTTTTTCAACAAAAGGTTCGGCCAGGCATGCACTTTGCGATAAGGTTATCAGCGCAACCAGGCTGGCCAAGCAAATGGATCCGTCGCTGCAGATTGACGGCGAAATGCAATCCGATACCGCTATTGTTGAATCAGTTGCCATGCACAAAGCGCCCGGCAGTCATGTGGCTGGAAAAGCAAATGTGCTGGTTTTCCCTGATCTGCAATCGGGCAATATTGCATATAAGCTTGTTCAGCGCCTAGCTGGCGCCGAAGCCATTGGTCCTGTGCTTCAGGGCTTGGCTGCTCCAATTAACGATCTGAGCCGGGGATGTTCGGTAAGCGACATCGTAAACCTTGTAGCCATTACTGCCAACCAGGCTGCCGGAATGAATTGTTCATGAAGTTCTCAACCCTAAAACATATTTAATAATGAGTGACAGATTAGAAGATTATAGCTTGAGTAAATCCATCAAGTCGAAAAAAACATTACAAAAAGTTGGTATTGTAGGCTGTGGTGCCATGGGTCAGGAAATTGCCATTTTGGTTAGCCAGTCGGGAATTGAAGTGGCTTTTATTGATATCAGTCAGGAGAGGCTGGAGGAAGTGTTTACACGTATGAACCGTTTGCTGGACGAAAGGATCAATAAGTGGGGTCTCACAAATACCGAGAAGAAGCTTATCCTTTCGCGCATCAAAGGATCAACGGATTACCAAACCATCAGCGATTGCGATATTGTGCTTGAAACGGTAAATACAAAAAAGAAGGGAACAAGCCTTGAATTGCGTCAGCAGATTTTCAGGAACATTGAAGAAGTGGTTACTGACGAAACAGTAATTGCTTCCAATACCGCAACTTTGATGATCAGCGATATTGCAGCCGTTCTGAAACGTCCTGAACGTGCAATGGGACTGCACTTTTTCGGTTCGGTTAATAAAGTGAAAATCATTGAAGCTGTCCGCAGTGTTTACACCAACGATAAAACTGCTGAATTGATCAGCAAATTTGCCATGATGATTGGCAAAAAACTCATTTCGGTAAACGAATCAGCCGGCAATGTAAGCACACGTATGTTGGTTCCGATTATCAATGAAGCCTGCGAACTGCTTATGGAAGGCGTTGCAACCGTTAATGATATTGACGAAATAATGCGCGAGACTTCAGGCCTGCAAAACGGCCCGTTTGAAATGTGCGACATCATCGGAATTGACAAGGTTTTGAAATGGATGGAAAATCTGTATGCCGAGTTCGGGGAGCAGAAATACAAGCCTTCACCCATTATCAAGCGGCTTGCACGGGCAAACATGATGGGACGCCGCACCGGAGAAGGTTTTTACAAATACTCCGATGAAAAAAGAGTGGTTAAAAAAGGCCCTATCCATAAACTGGGTCGCGAATAATATAGATTTAGCCTGAACCAGGCATAACAAGATAAAACTAACAGGACTATGAAAATTATTGTTTTAAATTGCGGAAGTTCATCCATAAAATACCAACTGTTTGAAATGCCTTCACAGCAGGTGCTTGCCAAAGGCCTTGTTGATAAGATCGGGCTGAAAGGATCCCTTGTAAAACATCAGCGCGACGATGAACCTGCTGTAAAACTTGAAGGAGAAATCCTTGATCATCAAACCGGCATTGAATATCTGCTCGGAGTTTTGGTGAGTGAAAAATACGGATCAATTAAAAGCGTGAATGAGATTGATGCAGTTGGCCACCGCGTTGTTCATGCAGGCGAAATGTTTGGCGGAAGCGTTGCTATTACGCCTGAAGTAGTGTCAGCGCTGGAAGAGTGCATTGACCTGGCCCCGCTCCACAATCCTCCGAATCTCGAAGGCATTTATTCAATTACCCGCCTTTTGCCCGACGTACCGCAGGTAGGGGTTTTTGACACCGCTTTTCACCAAACCATGCCTGATTATGTTTATCTGTACGGCATTCCTTATTCACTTTACGATAAATATAAGATCAGGCGCTATGGTTTTCATGGTTCAAGCCACCGCTTCGTATCAAAACGAGCCTGCGAGGTATTGAATGTGGACTATGACACGCAAAAAATCATTACATGCCATCTTGGTAACGGAGCTTCAATTGCAGCCATTAAAGAAGGAAAGTCGTTGGATACCAGTATGGGGATGACTCCGCTTGAAGGCCTGATCATGGGAACGCGATGCGGTGATCTGGATGTTGGCGCGGTACTCCATATAGCCAATAAAGAAGAGATTGACATGGCAACGGTGAATACCCTGCTGAACAAACACAGTGGCGTATTGGGCATTTCCGGCATTTCTTCCGATATGCGCGATGTTGAAAAGGCTGCAGAGGAAGGAAACCACCGCGCCAGGGTATCACTGCAAATGTATCAGTACAGGATTACAAAATATGTAGGTGCTTATGCTGCTGCGATGGGCGGAGTGGACATCATCATCTTTACCGGTGGTGTTGGCGAAAATGATTATATCACCCGCGATGCCGTTCTTTCCAACCTTCAATTCATGGGTCTTGAGTTTGATAAAGAACTCAATCACGGATTAAAAGGCAAGGAGGTTATTCTTTCAACCCCTGAATCAAAGGTTAAGGCTATGGTGGTTCCTACAAATGAAGAACTTGTTATTGCCAGCGATACTTACGAGATCGTTACCAGCAAAGACTAACAGGTTGTTTTGAGTTTACAATTCCGCGATCAGTTCATCGCTGATCTCAAGGTTGTGATAAACGTTTTGCACATCGTCGTCATCCTCAAATATTTCGATAAGCTTCATTACCCTGCGGGCTGAGTCAATGTCAAGCTTTGTAGTGTCTTTTGGAATACGCTGAAGTGATGCCGTTTCGGGTTCAATTCCGAGTTCTTCCAGCTTTTTCATCATGGAACCAAAATCTTCCATTGCGGTGTAAACAGTAAAAAAGTCTTCTTCCAATTCTATTTCTTCAGCGCCGGCATCAATGAGTTCCATTTCAAACTCATCCTGGTCAATATCGGCCTTTGGAACCGTAAATACCCCTTTGCGGTCGAAAAGGAAACTGAGTGAACCATTGGTGCCCAGGCTGCCGCCGAATTTATTGAAATACGACCTTACATTAGCCACTGTGCGCTGCACATTGTCGGTAGTGCATTCAACATAAACGGCAATTCCGTTTGGAGCATAACCTTCGTAGGTAGTTTCGGTGAAACTGGCTGCATCCTTGTCGGAGGCTTTGTTAATAGCCCTGGCAATATTATCTTTTGGCATGTTGGCGCCCTTGGCATTGGCAATGGCCAGCCGCAAACGGGGGTTGGCTTCGGGGTCAGGGCCACTTTCTTTTACGGCAATGTTGATATCCTTAATGATCTTTGAAAAGATCTTGGACCGCTTGGCATCCAGCGCCCCTTTCTTCCTTTTGATGGTTGACCATTTACTGTGTCCTGACATATGATTAAATGTATTAAAGTTTGAGTGGCAAAATTACAAAATTACCCTATGCAGGAATACAAAAAAGGCCGCCATCATTTGGGCGGCCCGGGAGATAAAAATGCTTCGCTCTTAAAACGATAGCAATGTTATGCCTGCTGAAAACGGATAGAGTTCAGGTCCTTTGTTTTCGCGGAAAAGGCTCAGCAATGAGTAGCTTCCGTAGAAATTCAGTTTGCCCCAGCCAATCCGAACCGTAGCGTCGGCCTTGAGCGGGTTAAGATGGAAATCGTCGCGAATCTTTTCCTTTCTGCGCCCGTTGTCTTCAAAAACATTTTTGGAGTGCGAGCCAACCCTGACGCCACCAATTACACCGGCGCCGATGTGAAAACTGTTCAGGTTGCTTTTGGGATTGGTTTGGAACTCAAGGATAAGCGGTACATTCAGGTATCTTACGTTCAATTTGCTTTTGGTTGATACACCTTTGTTAATCGCAGGCTCAGCCTGTGCAATTTTGTCTTTATCCGGATCAAGGATAACCTGATTGTTAAACCTGTAGTTATTCCATTCAAATCCCAGTCCGGTTACCAGGCCAAGCTTGTTGCCGATCAGGTTGAAGTTTTGCTCAAACAGGTTCAATTGCACATTGATTGACTTTTCGTAGCGGAGGTTCAGAAAATCGTATTCCTGCGGTAAATCAATTTTACGATCAGGGGTCAGATAGCCGTTCACCCCCAGGTTAAATCCGGACCAGTGACCGTTGAAGCGTGCTTTTTTCTCTTTTTTGAATTTTACCTTACCGGCATCGTCTACTTCAAGTTTACCCGGCCCTACCTTAACACGGGTGTGTTCGCCGTCATAAACCTCAATTTCAACGTTTCCTATTCTGATTCTCACAGAATCGTTGTTATCATAGGCCTGCACATCAATGTAGTCAAGCGAATCGAGGTCAATCTCTTCATCAATATGTATGCTGAACTGGCCTTCCCTGCCAACCCTTACCAGTGATTTGCCATCGTAATATTCAAGTTTTCCGGCTCCGCTCACATCGGAATCAATTTTACTTGTGGCCGTAACTTTTGCTTTACCTGCTCCGCTTACTTTTGCGCGGGTAATATCGGTAACCAGGTTAACTGCCATCAGGTTCCCGGCTCCGCTTACCTCGGTTATGTGGGTGTTCGCGCTTCCCTCAAGCGTTGCCCTTGCAGCTCCTGAAATATTGGTTATAAGTTGCTCAACTTCCACAGCAAGGCTGGCTTTAGCGGCTCCTGAAATATCCATTAGAAACTCTTTGGCGTCAATGGTGTTGCTTGCGGTAAGATTGGCTGCTCCGCTTATATCAACCGCTGTCAGGTTGGTATAGAAAATCTGGACATCGAGTTTGGTGGGGTTGGAGATTCCTTTCGAACCGATCGTTAGTTTTCCCCCGCGAACCGTTACGGTGATTTGTTCGTGCAGGTTTTCGTCGGTCTCAATTCTTACCATTGGAGCTTCAGCCAGTATAAGATTTACTTTGAAGGCAGCGCCTACATCAATGGCGGTGAAATCGTTTACCTCATAATCAATGGTGGTCACATTTTTGTTTCCTTTTACGGTTTTTTGCGCATGCAACTCTTGTGAGGCCAGAAAGGCCAGGGCTGCGAACAGGAATAGTAAAACGGATTTTCGTAGTGTTTTCATGGCGTTAAAGTTATTTGTTTAATGCTATGACGGAAGCATGCCGGATTTTGTTACAGAGAATGGCGTTATTTGTTTCTTCTGAGGTTTCTGCTGATCTGCATGGACTGGCTCTGAAAAGCAAACGCTGTGACTTTTCCCTCCTTATTTGTTTTTTTTGCGAATTCCATGTCTGCACCGGTGATTCTGGCGAAACCATTGATTCCGGCGTCAGCAATTTTCCAGAGATCAATTTCCTCGGGAATGATGCTGATCTCCTGTTCTCCGGGTTGCATAATTCCCTTTACCATTGCAGTTCCCTGGGCAAGCAATTTGTCGGTGAAACTTTCTTCTGCCATTTCTTCCGAATGCCTGAAGTTTTGTGCAATGGCTATATCGGAAAAGTAATTTGAGAAGTAGTGCCTGGTTTCGCTCTCAATTTCAGGATTGACAATGTCGTAAAGTTTTTCTGGTGCAGGGAGTGCTGCCAGGTGATTCAGCACAATGATTTCCCGTATGGCCGGGAATGTTTTCTCAGCAGGAACCTGAGTTGATTTCCTGGTTTTGGACGAAGTTTCCCAGGTTCGGTCATCCCTGATTCCTGATAGTTGGTTTTCGGCTGATATTACGTTGTTTTCCTGAATATTGTCAGTTTGGGAGACCGCGGGTTGTTCTGTAGGCTTTACAGTCGCTGTTCCTGAAATTTCAACCGGTTTTTCTGATCCTGGTTCGAAAAGTAAACCTAATCCGATGAGTAAGGCAAGCGATGCGGCAACGGCCAGTCCATAGTACAAACGACGGGAAACAAAAGGAATGGCGAAAGTTTTCTTTAATGAATTCTTATTGGCAAATACAATTTGCTTGTTGGTCTGTAAACGACAGCTTTGTATCAGATCGTACTCTTTTTGCAAGAAGGGGTTTTTCTGAAGAAAGCGACGAAGCTTGAGAATCTCCGTCTCATTCAGATCGTTTTCGGCGCCGGCAACAAAGATTTCTTCGTAGTTATTTTCATCAATTCCTTCCACAGCCTGGATTCCGGGTTTTTTAAGCTTGCTTTTGGGATGAAAGGCGACATTGTGGTCAGGCTCAAGCCGGATCAGTTCAATGCCCTGGAGTTCCTCATTTAAGCGCGGATTTGCATCAAGGAATTGTAACAAAGCATCGGTTTGAGCTGCATCAAGCCTTCCCTCAAGGTAATCGAGAAAGATTTCTTCGTAATTATGTTTATTGATAGCTGGCATGGTTCAGATTACGTTTTGCAGTTTGCCGATATAATTTTTAAGGCTTAGCCTTGCACGATAAATGTAAACTTTTACCTGTGATTCGTTTAGCCCGGTTATTTTCCCTATTTCTTCGTAGCTGTATCCTTCATAGTCTCTGAGTAAAATCACAGATTTTTGTATTTCGGGGAGCCGGTCCACCGCTTCGTTAAGTATGTCTTTGAGATCAACACCGGGCGCTTCAAATACCATTTCGGAGGTGTGATACTCTTCAAGTCGTGTTTGTCTTTTTTCTTTCCTGATTGCATCAATCATGCTATGGTAGGCAGTGGTAAAGAGATATGATTTGGCTTTTTCATTATTCACATCCTTATGTTTTTCCCACAGCCGGGTAAATGCTTCCTGAACCACATCGCGGGCTTGTTCCTCATCGCCAATGCTTTTCAGGATGAAGCGATATACCCCATCGGCATGATTATCCACACACAGATTGTATTCTGCAGTCGTCATCGAAACAGTTTTATCTTCCCTTTTTACAAATGTACGACGGAAATGGGAAAGGAAAGTTACAGGCTGGCGGAAAATTGTGATACTGTTCCCGAATCGCTGCGCTCAAGATGCAGTGATGCAGTGATGCAGTAATGCAGTGATGCAGTGATATAGTAGTAAAGCAATACAGTGATTAGGAGTTGTTATGGTGTGTCCCGTACAGTGCTATCGGAATGTCATTCGTAAACATCCCTCTGGATTGCATCAATCAAGTTTAAGAACGGCCAGAAAGGCTGTTTGTGGTACTTCAACGTTACCAACCTGGCGCATGCGTTTCTTTCCCTTTTTTTGTTTTTCGAGCAGTTTGCGTTTACGCGTAATGTCACCGCCATAACATTTGGCCGTCACATCTTTACGCAAAGCCCTGATGGTTTCGCGGGCGATAATCTTAGCGCCGATCGCAGCCTGAATGGCAATATCAAACTGTTGACGAGGGATAAGCTCACGAAGCTTTTCGCACATGCGGCGTCCGAAATTGTAGGCATTGTCGCGGTGGATCAATGTAGAAAGTGCGTCAACCATTTCACCGTTCAGCAGAATATCCAGCCTGACAAGGTCGGCTTTGCGGTAACCGGAAATGTGATAATCAAATGAGGCATAGCCTTTTGATATGCTTTTAAGTTTATCATAAAAATCAAAAACAATCTCAGCCAAAGGCAGCTCGAAAGTAACCTCAACACGGTCGCTGGTTAGGTAAACCTGATTTTTCAGGGTTCCACGCTTGTCAATGCACAACTTCATGATGGCGCCGATAAACTCCGATTTGGAGATAATCTGCGCAGTAATATAGGGTTCTTCAATATAATCAATGAACTGCACCGGTGGAAGTCCGCTGGGGTTGTGAACCTCTATCAATTCTTTTTTCGTGGTATATACTTTATAGGATACGTTTGGAACCGTGGTAATCACATCCATGTCGAATTCACGATCGAGGCGTTCCTGTATGATTTCCATGTGCAGCAGGCCGAGAAACCCGCAACGGAAGCCAAAGCCAAGCGCCAGTGAGGACTCAGGTTCAAAACTCAATGATGCATCGTTCAACTGCAACTTCTCGATTGAGGTTCGCAACTCCTCGTAGTCATCGGCGTCAACAGGGTAAATGCCTGCAAAAACCATTGGTTTTACATTCTTAAATCCTTCCACCGGTTTCTGGCAGGGATTCTCAACATGGGTGATGGTGTCTCCCACTTTAACTTCCGATGATTCCTTGATTCCCGAAATGATATATCCTACATTCCCGGCGCTCAATTCCTTACGGGGGTGGCGGTCGAGGCGAAGTATTCCTATCTCGTCTGCATGATAATCATGGTTTGTGGAAAAGAACTTAACATGATCCATATGGCGAAGCGTTCCGTTCATGATCCTGAAATAGGCAATTACCCCGCGGTATGAGTTGTAAACAGAGTCAAAAACCAGCACCTGCAAGGGGGCTTCGGGGTTGCCGGTGGGGGGAGGAACCCGGCTGATGATGGCTTCCAGGATTTCCTGAATGCCAAGGCCGGTTTTTCCGCTTGCCTGTATAATGTCTTCCTTATTGCATCCGATGAGATCAATGATTTGATCTTCAACTTCTTCGGGCATAGCGCTATCCATGTCCATTTTATTCATTACCGGGATAATTTCCAGGTTGTGCTCTATGGCCTGATAGAGAACGGAGATGGTTTGGGCCTGAATTCCCTGGGTGGCGTCCACCACCAGCAATGCACCTTCGCATGCGGCAATAGAACGGGAAACCTCATAAGAAAAATCAACGTGCCCGGGTGTATCAATCAGGTTCAGGACGTATTTTTCGCCTCCAAGCTCAAAATCCATCTGTATGGCATGACTTTTTATGGTGATGCCACGCTCGCGTTCAAGATCCATACTGTCAAGGGTTTGCTCCTGAAGGTCTTTCCCTGAAACGGTTCCGGTGATCTGAAGCAAGCGGTCGGCCAGGGTACTTTTACCGTGGTCAATATGGGCGATTATGCAAAAATTACGTATATTCTTCATTTTCAAAGTCAAGAGTCCAAAATTCAAAGTCCGAAATTCAAAAAAAATATAATTGGCAGTAGCAGTTCGCAGTGGCAGGAAATCACTACTCCATTACAGCATCACAGCATCACAGCATCTTGAGCGAAGCGAAATCCCGAGAGCGCAGCGATTCGGGAACAGCATCACAAATAAAAATGCAAAAGTAACGAAATTCTCCCTTAATTTTAGGGTCATAGGGTGGCTTTGATTTCTGTGGTTTCCAGGGGGTAATGTCCCAGGAATATGTTCCCCAGGTGTCCGTCAATCGCGATTTTGTCACCTGGCCTGAGTATGGCGCCATTGATCAAGCACTCCTTGCGCGTGTCGTTTACCAGCAAATCGGTACAGTTGACCACACAGGTTTTTCCAAGCCTTACAGCGGTTACCGCAGCATGCGAGGTAGCACCGCCTTTTGCAGTAAGCAAGCCATCACATTCAAAGATCATTCCGATGTCATCAGGCACTGTATCAGGCCTCAATAGTATCAATCGTTCGCCCGGATGCTTTTTGCTCAACTGATTGAGATCGTTCATATCAATAGCCACAATTCCATTCATCGCCCCTCCGCCAATGCCAATTCCTCTGCCAATGAGTTTCATCTGGTCGGGGTGGCTGCTAAATACGTTGATTTTTGTGGGTTGATGCAGGTCCTGATCGCGTGTTTGCAGAATATACAGGTCTTCAGAGCGATCCGATTCAAATGTAAATTCGATCTCCTGCGGGCTGTATCCCAGATCCTCTGTCATTTCAGTAGCAATCTGGTGGATGCGCTTATAAATTTCAGGGTGTGTGGTTTGCAGGGATTGCCCATCCAGATTAAGCTGTTTGCGCTGCGTTTCACCGATTGGCAATGGAGTTACCAATCCGCCAACAATGTCTTCGCCCTGACTGCACAATGTAAAATCGCCATAGAGATGAACACCAGGGCGTTCACGCAGCGGATTCTGTGTGAATACTACTCCTGTGCCCGAATTGTAATTGAGATTTCCAAGAATCATTTTCTGCACTATCACGGCCGTTCCCCATTCATCAGCTATCTGCATATGTTTGCGGTAAACCCCTGCCCTGATTGAGTTCCAGGAATCAAAAACGCAGTTAATGGTGTGGTTAAGCTGCCTGTATAGGTCTTGTTCGAAATGAACATTGTTGTCAATCACTGCCTGCAGGTATGTTTTTGCGATCTGGCGCATATGTTCGGGAAGGAAGTACATTTTCAGATCAATGCCATACCTTTTTTTATAGTCGCGCATGATGCTGTCGAAAACATCGCGGTGTATGCCGTGGGCCATTCCCCAGCTCTGAATGAAACGTCGGTAACAGTCCCATGAGGTCCAGGCAAAATTATCCTGCCTGCTCAGCCCCTCCACCAGGTCGTCATTCATGCCTACATTGAGGAAAGTGTCCATAGCACCGGGCATTGAGATCGCGGTTCCTGAACGCACCGACAGGAGCAAAGGTTTTTTTGGATTTCCAAACCTGCAGCCTGTTATTTTTTCCAGGTTTCGTAAGTTGCTGGTTATTAGTTCATCAATCTCCTTGCGTATCTCGCTGTGGCTGGATATGGCATAACGCCTGCGAAACACCTCGGTTGTGAGGATAAATCCGGGTGGCACCGGAAATCCAGCCAGATAGAGTTTTTTAAGAAAGAAAGCTTTTGATCCCAGGAAGATTTGGTTGTCAACATGCAGGGTTTCGGCGTGTATCGGGCTGATTACCAGATCGGAGTTGTATGACATGACATCGCTGATCAACTCGGCCGGATATTTGTCAACCATGTTGCGCAGTGAGTTCAGGACCCGTGAGATGAGGTTGTCAAGGGGTTGAACAAGAAAAGCAGAGCTGATGATATCGCGGTAAAACTCTTCCGATTTCCGGTTGACCATCTGGTTTTTTTCCTTCTCGCTTGCTTTGATCCCGTTGAAATACAATTGCGGGATAATTGCTTTAAGCGGGTATTCATAGGTTCGCAGAAAATACTTATCAATGGTAACTTTAACATTATCAGCCAGAAACTGGAAAATGTTGATGTATTGATGAAGCGAGAAACTCCGGGAAGTCAATGAATAGCGGAACATGCTCAGGTTGGAATTGAAACCCTGGTTATGGATGCCGTCCAGTTCCAGTCCTTCCCTGAAATATTCCAGCACTTCATGTAGCCTGTTGAGGGTTTTTGCCGAAATGTAATCAAGGTTGATCCGGTCAATGATTTTTTCCATGAGCCGCGTAGCGATCTTTTCAAGCCGGAAAGTGAGGCCCAGCGCTTCAAACTTGGGTTCGCGATAAGTGCCATACATAGAAGGTATGCCAATGGCGATATGCCTTTTGTGATAGATGTTTTCCCAGCCCTGGCTTGGTTCAGGATTGAAAATGATTTTTTTCAGCCGCTCCATGAACTGATAGATCAGCTTCAGGGCCATATCAAAATCTTCTTTTTTCATGGCTGTTTCAAAACGGCTGATTTCCTGGTTGTCAATAAATGAATACCGCCTCAGAATGGATATGATATCAACGGTTTCAAATGAATACTTTTCTTTGAGCAAGGCGTACAAAACATGAATACAGGTAAGACGGTGAATGTCGTTCTCGTATTCAGCAGGGTACTTTTTCAGCAAACTTTCAAAATGGTCGTTATCAAGTTCCAATAGTTGGTTGAAGCCAAGTCCTGATTCTTTGAGAACCTGGTTAAGAAGTGTATGTATTACAGTGAAATATTCATTGTTTACATCAATTGAGTCAAAAACATCTGTGGGGACAAAGGGTTGCAGGGCATCTTTGTTGGCGTCGTGCCAGAACCTGAAAATCCGGCGGGTGAGGTCAATTAATGTGTTATTGCTCTCGGTGTGGACCTGTTTGCGCAGGAAATGTACCAGGCGATCCTGACGGCCATTGATCTCATCCATATTGGTGGTCACATTCCTGATCTCGCCCTCGGCTCCGATTTCATGAAAATAAACCGGGAAAATACGCGTAAGCTGTTTTACCTTTTTATAATAGGGGGCGATGTTTGAATTCAGAACTTTTGTGATCTCACGCTGAAACAAATCGGTATCGCTGATAAAAATGCCGCCCAGTTTCAGGTTCACAATAAGGGCCGAAAGAAGTTTTTCCATCACTGATTGTGAATATTCAATCAGTTCGAGCCAAACCCGGATATTTTTAATATGGTTTTCGTTTACATTGATTTGCCAGTTTTTATTCACATAAACGATTCCCGGTGTTTCGAATCCGAAATCAATCAGTTTCTTTTCAAAATAATTGATATACTGCTGGTCGTCGGTCTTATCACGGTCAACGATTTTTTTACCCAGTGTGAGAATACAGTCCAGCACAGCCGAGATGTGATCGTGCCTGAGTTCTTCGCATAACTCAAAAATTCTGTCGGTGAAACCAAATAGGTCTTCGGTGCCCAGTTCTTCCAGTGCATTGCGCAGCACTTTGTTGATGCTCCAGATAAGACGATCTTTCACATGCAGCATTCCCGGCAGATGAAGCAGGTAAAAGGTGTAGAAAAACTTATCAATGAAACTGGGCAGTTCATCTGTTAGTTCGCCAAAGCGGTTTGCAACATCATCGTAAACTGGTATGCCGCTGCGTATTATCTGCCATTCGTTGGCGTTTTCTGTTTTTGTTTGCATTTTTTCAAACCAGGGCTTTCCGGCAAAAGCAACAATGGTTTCGAAATTGCTGCTCAGAAATATTTTTCGCTCCTCATACCATTGCTCTATCCTGGTTGTTTCTTGCCAGAAACCGAGGTTTTTCAGGAGAACGTTTTTTGTGAGATCAACAACTTCTGCGCGAAACTCTTCAAATTGCGCTGCATCGTCAAGCTGTTTGATGAAATGTTTGGATGCCCTGATGAATGCCGTTGCATTGCCTTCGAGGCTGGCAGTGAGAATATTGAGGCAGTAATGTACGGTGGGATAAAGGTTATCTCTTTTCTCTTTTACGATTAAACCAGTAAGTTCAAGCAGGGTTTTAACAACCTGTTCGCCTAATTCATCCTTTAAGCCCGGTTCCAGAAGAGCGGCAAAAAGTTGTAAAGGTTCCCGGAAACCTGCATTCGGATCAGGAATGCCGGCATAAAACCAGAAATCTGAAATCACTATTTCCCTGAGTTGTTCAACTACAAAAAGCCGGTTGCTAAAAGGGTGCAGATATTCAATAATGCATTCCTGCGCTCGCTTGTTGATGCCGTAATAATCTTTTGACAGCTCAATGAATGCCTGAAGATTCGCGGGTATCACGATGTCTTTGTATCTGGTTTCGGCCAGGTTGGCTTCAAGCGCTTTTGAATAGAATTTTTCAGTCATGGAAGAACAGACAATTTTTCTTCAAAGGTAATTATTCTGCGTTAAAGGGTGCGATAAGGTGATCAGGAACAGGGGCAATTGTTGATTCTTTGATGTTTTGTATCTTTGCACCTTCATTTTAAAAATGCAAATAAATATGACAAAGATTAAAATCGGAATTAACGGCTTTGGCCGCATAGGACGTAATGTATTGAAAATTGCTTACGAAAGGCCAAATATGGAAGTAGTCGGCATCAACGACCTTACCAGCACCAAAGTACTGGCGCACCTGCTCAAGTACGATTCAACCCAGGGTAAGTTTAACGGCACGGTTGAGTTTGATGAGAACAACATTATCGTTAACGGTAAAAAGATCCCCGTTTTCTCAGAAAAATCACCCATTAACATTCCCTGGTCGGTAACCCCCGATGTGGTTGTTGAGGGAACCGGTGTTTTCCGTTCAAAGGAAAGCAGCAAAGGCGGATATGGCGATCACCTGAAGAATGGCGCCAAAAAAGTGATCCTTTGCGTTCCTTCAAAAGATCAGATTGACGCTACCATTGTGCTCGGCGTTAACGACAGCGACCTGAAAGACAGCCATCAATGTATTTCAAACGCTTCCTGCACAACCAACTGCCTGGCGCCAATTGCCAAGGTTATCCATGATAAGTTCGGGATCGAAAATGGCTTGATGACTACCATACATGCCTATACAAACGACCAGGTAATTCTGGATGCACCCCACAGCGACCTTCGCCGCGCCCGTTCTGCTGCTTTATCGCAGATACCAACAACTACAGGCGCCGCCAAAGCAGTAGGCCAGGTAATTCCTGAGCTCAATGGTAAGCTCGATGGCCTTGCCGTGCGTGTTCCAACCCCTACCGGATCGCTGGTTGACCTGGTTGCAAACCTGAAGGTTGAAGTAACCAAGCAGCAAATTAATGCAGCCATAAAGGAAGCCGCTGAAGGACCCATGAAAGGCATCATTGAATATACTGAGGATGAAATCGTTTCGGTTGACATTATTCACAACCCGCATTCAGCCATATTTGATGCACAAAGCACCATGGTGAATGGTAAAACCATCAAAGTACTGGCCTGGTACGATAACGAATGGGGCTATTCCGCAAGGGTTGTTGACCTGATGGAAAAACTTTTTTAAATTGAAATCCTTTCAATTTAACCTGACAGGTTTCAGAAACCTGTCAGGTTTTTTTATGACTATCTGATAAGCAACTTCTTGTTAAGATAAAATATTCCGTTGTGGTTTCCCTGAAGTATGCTTTGCATGATCCGGATGCCTGGCGCCTGATGAAAGGTTTCAGTTAGGGTAAAAATACCTGGCTGAACACCATGTAATTCACTTTGATGCAGCAACCTGCCGGTCAGGTCGTAGAAACGGATGGATAGTGTGCCTGAAACAGGGATGTTGAAACTAAATTCTGTTTCGCCAAGCCTTGATGTATAGCTTTTCAGCGCAAACTTACCGGTTAACGGCAGGTATTCAACTGAGGACGTGGTGTCAACTGTAAGCTTTGCAGGGTTGGAAAAAGTTTCACAAAACGGGCCGGTGAGTTTGCACTTATACAAGTAATCATCAAACGATGATGAAACCGGTGCAATGCTGAGCAGAGGCGTGAGTGTTCCGGCATAGGGTGCGATGTTTTGCAGGGCATTCCAGGTTTGTCCGTTGTCCTGGCTCTCGTACCAGCGATAACTGCTTGTATTTTCTGCTGTTACCGAAAACTGTGCAATTGTTCCGGGGATTACAGTGGTGTCAGCCGGATGCGAAATTACCAATGGGTGTTCCAGTGTTGTGATCTGGCCGTTGATAAGCGAAAGATTATAGTTGAATAAACCGGCGCTGAGCACAAAGCTTTGGTCCATAAACACAAGCGGCGCCGGGCTTTGTGTATAATCGAACATCAGATCGAAGAGGTTGCCGTCGGGAATGTTAACGCCTATTGCCGCTGACCAAAAGACCTTGATATGAGGTATCGGGCTGGTGAATGTCTGGGCCGTAGCGCCTTCAATCAGCGGATGAACATTTTCGAGCCCGGTAAACTGGGCTATTGCCGGCAGGTAGGAAATGTAAAATGCAAATTCGATCACATCCTCAAGGGCGTATCCTTTCAATGGTACGGCCACCTGCTGGTTTGGGCATGAGCTGATGTTAGAAAGCATGAGCAATGCTGTGAACTCAGGCAGAACCGTTAGCATGGCTGAATCGGAATATGCTTCGCAGAAGTCCTGAGCGGTTACATAACAACGGAAGTAGAGGCTGTCCATTTCCAGCGCCGTTTCTGCAATGATTAACTGCGATCCGTTTACATTCTGATAAACAGGGTCTTCCTGTAGATTTTGCCAGCTTTCGCCATCAAATTCCTGCCATTGGTAAGTGCTGGCGCCATCGGCAGTAACCGAGAAAGAGGCAGCAGCGCCTTCGGTAACGATCACCGGTATTGGGTTATCTGTTATATAAGGAGGGCCAAGCAATACGGCGCCGTTTTCGCCTGTAAACGGGATAGGGGCAAAATTCACATTAGAAAGTTCACAACCAGGGTTAAAAGTAAGATTCGAGTTGCCACCTTTATATGTAAAATTCAACACCATCAGCGTGCCGCTTTGTATGGTAGCGCCCATCGGATTGCTCCATATTATATTGATCTGTGTTGCCGGGCTGGTAACAGGGTTGCTCAGAATTGACATGAACTGGGGATGCACACTGGAATGCCCCTGATATTCCAGCACCGTAGTATCATAGCCAATATACAGCGAGATAGCTCCTACGTTGAAAAGGTTCTCAACATGCAGTGTAACGGCTACATCCGAAACCGGACAGGTGGTGACTTCGCTCAGCGAAAGTGTGGTGGTTTGCCCCCGGGCGGGCGGAACGGAAAATAACATCAGCGAGGCAATGAGGACTGTGATTATGGAGGTTATGGTTTTTTTCATGAGAAGGCGTTTTTTAATTGACGATTGACGAATGACGTCCCGATAGCTCCCGATAGCTATCGGGACGGGAGACGATTGACGATTTGTTTGTTGTTCCAAACCTTTAGCCCTACAAAGTTAATAAACAATTGAGCCCTGATGTGTTGAATGGGAAAGAATTTTTTCTGTTAGGGATTCGGAGATTCAATAATTCAAAGATTCAATGGGTGTAGAACGATAGCATCGCCTGGAGCGATACTATCGCTGTGGATTCGGAGGCAGCATGTTCCGGAGCAATACTATCGCAGTAAAATAAAAGGCATACGAAGAATCTCCGTATGCCTTCCGGGTTTATTGTGGTTAGAGCGATAGCATCGCCTGGAGCGATACTATCGCCTGGTTGGACATTATCTTATTCGGCAAGTTTTTGTCGAGCGTCGTACACTTTTTTGGCGCCGTAGCCGGCAGCCATCAGCAACAGCATTCCTGCGCCTGCGCCTATGGGTGCGCCGCCGCCTACCGGTGGGTTGCCACTTGCACCCGGATCAGAAGGTGGAGGTGGTGGAGCACTTTGGGAATACAGGCTCAAAGATGCAATCATCAGTCCGGCAATGAGGAGTATCTTAACTATGTATGTTTTCATATCTTTAAATATTATTAGTTTTTTACTTATTCATTTGTAGTACTGTCGGCCTAATTGTAAAGCGCTTTTCTTACTATGGTCCGCTCATTGCCTATGATCTGCACCATGTAAATACCCTGTGGCAGTCCGTTTAGCGGGATAATTGTTGTGCCGGTATTGACTTTCGCACTGTGAATTACCTGACCGCTGGCGTTAAAAATATTCACAATAGCAGTCTGCCTCATATTTTCCATGATATGGAGGTGCAGCATACCTTCTGTGAAATATGCACGGGCATTGAACAGATCGTATTCATCAATTGAGGTGGTGTTGCCCATGATCAGTTTAAAACGCATCGGATCATTATCAGGATCATGCGTAAAAGTGTAGTTGGATGTAACCTGGAGATTTGTGCTGATGTTGGTAAGAAGATCAACCAAAATGAAGGTTGTATTTGAGTCGAACGAATCCGTACCTGAGACGTCAAACACAACTTCCCCGCTGAAGTCTGACTGGAATCCGATCAGAATTTCCTTTGCTTCATCGCCTTCAGGGAAACTGTTGATGGAAAGCTTGTAATTGTTGGCTGACATGCTGTAAATTTGCGGTGCATCTTCCAGGCCAAACATTTTCATGGCATCGTACTGTCCGTCAAAATCCGGCGTAGCAACATCAAGGTACCTGATCACCATTTCATCGCTGTAGTTGTTGCCTGAAGCATGTATGCGCAACACATTTTCAAGGTTTTTAAAGAATGCCTGTGTGCTGTGTACCCTCACATCATTGTTCATAGAAATAACAGGACTGGCAGCATTGGCCTGAACAAAAAATGACTGACCGACAGGTATATCCTTTGCACCACCATTAATACCAATGCCAGGAGTTTCACCTACTGCTCCCACATAATTAGCGTATTGACCGGTTTGCCCATCACCAACCCAAATCCAAATCGAATTGTTGATGTTTGTTTTAGTCCATCCGTTTGCAGCATCCCAGTCAATGGCTGAGGGGTAGGGGTTTGGCACCAGGTTATAATCATTTTCGCCACCAGAAACAGCGCAGACAAAATTACCGTTGTTCATGATGCCCTGGTATGTATAGGTTGTATCTGCCTCCCATTTTGCAGGTCCGGGATATTTGTAGATCATATAGCCTTTATCAACAAAAAGCGGGGTGTTGGTAGGTGCTCCAAGAGGATTCCAGCTTTGGGTGGGAACATCCCAATCGTAAAGCCATGACCACATGAACCATCCTGAGACAGGGTTGGCAGCCTGTGTAACCGGTATGGAAACAAGGTGATAACCTGCTGATGGAATGTAACGCTCAATGGTAGCTTCCAAACCGTCGTTGTTATGGATAAGGGAGCCGGTGCCGGCGGCGGTGGATTGGATGAGGAGGCCGGTGGGTAGGGGGTCGCCGGTGATGATTATATTATCTATACCAGCTTCATTCTGAGAAGTTCCGGTATGGTAAAGCCATTGAATATAAACTGTGGCTTGATTGTTTATGTCAGCAGGAAGACTAAGGTCTGTTAAATTATTCCAAATACCGTCTGTTAGTGTTATATTGCCTCCTGAAACATCGGTCCAATTTGAACCATCCAAGCTCCATTGAATCTTCCATGTCAGTGGACCACTACTATTGTCGACGTATTGTTGGGAAGAAAGTTTCAAGTTACTAAAACCAATAGTAGAAAGTTGTATTCTCCAACTATCATAAGCGCTATTTCTGAAAAACCTATCACCAAAAGGAGCTCTAGTACCGCCCCCAACAATATACCAATCATCAAATCTTGCATTACCATCCCCGCCAATAGTAAAGAGAGCAATATCTATATTTGCATTAGTACCTTCATCTGCAGTATAACCCCCACCATCAGGATCATTTTTATCCGTGTCCTCAAAATCCCATCCTGCAATAACCACTGCTCCGTTTTTTCCACCACCATTCACCTGATTATCATTATAGATGGTTTCAACGGTAAGTTGTCCGGCTTCATTCACTACAAGGTATCCGCCTTCGGTGATGGTGAGTTCGTTTACAGTGCGGGCATCGGTTAAGGTTGCGGAACCGGCGATTCCCACATTGGAAGTGGTGCCTGGAGGAAGTGTGTTTGCGTTTTCGCTTGTAACATTGTTCCAGCGGACTGTTTCATTCCAGTTACCGGTGCCGGTGAACCAGTGGGAGGCGAGCTCGCGGTCGTTAGCAGGTACACCAAGTGATGGGATGGTTATATTTCTAGGTACAGGAGTGCTTCCACTGCCATCATAGGTAGCATCAAAATTATTTGATCGTGTCACAAGTACCTGTGCGCCACTTGCCTGGAAAGCAAAGAGTGGATCAACACTGGCAAAATTGTGCGGGTTTCCTGCTTTACGCAGTTGTGCACGAAAACGAGCGACCTTGAGCCAGGTGTCTGAAATTAAAGTGTGATTATGCCCGGTATTCGGAGGATTGCTCACTGCCCAGTTGAATTGAATGAGGGGTGATGTGACAATAGTACAATCCTCATCAATAAAAAACAAAGAATTTTGATTCATCTGAGGCCCGACCTCTGCGATTGTAAAATGTGCATCTGTAAACATTCCTGTGTTTAATAAAGCACTGTTGAAATCTAATCGTGTTTGCATCTGCCAGAGGTAGAAGTCATTTGTTCCATCAGCTTTTTTGAGCCAAATATCCCATTCAAAAGTTGTTTCATCAATTTGCTCAAAATTATTGAGCTCAACATCAAATCCGAACTGTGAATAAGCAAAGAAATTCAATAGAAGAAACCCTATAACAAAGTAAAGTTTTGTTTTCATAGTCATTAGATTTAAATTATTGCTGAATTATGGCGTTTGTGCAGAAATGCCCGATCTAACATTGTTGATAATTATACCAGAATCATTGATGTCTACATAGCCATCACCAGTTATGTCATTTAAAACATAACCTTGTTGTCCAGATCTGACGGCTAATATCATTGGCCCTGAATCATTAATATCAATATCACCATCCTGGTTCACATCCCCTGCATAAATCCCAAAAACACCGCCGCCCAGGTCTATCTGATTGCTGCCATAGGCCTGTGCCGCTCCGGTAGTGAAATTATATTCTCTTAACGGATTGGAAAAATCAATGGGTGCTGCACTTACGGTTTCCAGGTGGTTGCGGGTGCGGATGGTAATGTAGTAAGAACCTGTTTCGGGAAGGTTGACCCTGATCCAGCCATTCTGGCGGAGGATTACTTCAGTCCTTGCCCATACATGGCTGGGTTGCCCATAATTGCCTGGTGTATGAATTTCAACCGTAAGTTTTTCTGCAATCGGAGCAGTCCATCGTGGTTCAATCGTTCCGCCTGCTTTTTCTTCGTGTACCTGGCGCATTTGCCCGCTACCTGTATATAATCCTTGCAGAAAAACCTTGATGTCAAAATCCTTACCATCCGGTGGAAGGGGTGGGTTGCCGTTTTGGGAGAACACGGCATTGGTTAGCATGAATATCATAAGCATCATGCAGATCATACAAAAGAATTGTTTCATGATTAAAGAATTTGGTTTGTTTATTTTGTGGTTTTATTTAGGCTGAACTCTTGGTTAGTAGGCGCCAAACTGCAAATATATTAATAGTTTGGATTAAATCACAAATGTTTCTTAAAAAAGTTGTAAAAAAACAGGATTTTTTTTATCAACATCATGTCTGTGTGCAACCGGTTGATATTTAGTCATATAAAGATAATTATATATTAACCTGGTTTGACAATGTATTTACTTTGTGTGCTCCGGCCAGAATGCTTTTCTGTTTGTTCTGGAAATTTTTTGCATGATCTTCGTTTAATGCCCCAATTATTTGCCGTTTGCTGTTTTATTTTCTGCACCATGCATTTAAAAAGTTTGCAGAAAGAGCAATATAAATACAAAACCCACACTCTCCAGGCGCTTGCGCTGGGAGCATACGCTATTTCCGAAATGCTGATAATATACTTACCTGTATGTGTATTTGCTTCGGGTGCCCGGGATGGGGAGAATTTGTTTAAATATATGATAATGATTTAAATACAGACGTTTTTGCGCTGACCGCTTTTCGGAAATACAGCGAAGAACGAACCATAAGATCGTCGGAGCTGTCACGGAAATGAAATCGTTCTTGAATGGCGATGTTGTGATAAATTTCATGCAGTTTTTCTTCAGGTATTAACTGTTCAAAGTATGTTGTTTCACCTGTAGTGATTCGCAGAGGCTGGATATATCCGATGCCTATCCATACGGAAGAATTGGCTGTTTGCTTTAACCGACGAAATTTGCGTCACGCTGGTAATAATTATTAGGTGTAACTGTCGTGCAGATTGTATTATTATCTTATCTCCCGAACGCGATTCTTCTGGTTCACAAAAATGCTGGTTAGTTGCTGAGATAATGCCGATGATAGATCAAAAAAGGCTGCCTTTGCGTGGCAGCCTGGTCAGTCTTATTTTCTGATGATTTTTTCCAGATGCGATTTGTTACCGTAAAATAACCGCAAAATGTATATGCCCTTTGGGTAGGCAGAAATATCAAAACCATGAGATCCGGAATCTGTTAATCGTTCTTTAAGCATACTTTCGCCCATGATATTAAAGATTTCTATGTAAACATCCTGGCTTACTGTCTGATGGTTGATCGCAAGTGTGAACCTTCCATCTGTAGGATTTGGATAAGCCCTGATTGTAATATCCCCGCTGATGATCTCAGGTCGCTCCACTTTCGACGATTCAGCGCCTGTATCAATGGCTGTTGCCATGAGTGGTGCGGGGTTTTCGCATAAATCAGCGCTTATGTATGCATGAAGTTGTCCGTCGGGTTCTACAACAATTCCGGGCAGAAGAGTTACAGAGTTAGCAGCAACAAAGCTTACCTTGCCCCCGGTTTTGACCAGAAGGTTCTGTACGGTGATGTTTCCTGTTGCTCCGTAGCACAAATCATCATCGTTGTTTACAGTAAGGCCATCAATATTAATGTTTTCAGGAGCATCCGGCACACCTCCGCTGTAGGTAACTGTACATATCACTGTATTGTTACAGGCATCGCTTACCGTAAATTTATACTGGAATGACCACGACTGGTTGCTGTTATTTTCACCGGCAATGGTGTTGGTATGCTCAGCAGTAACTTCGCCTCCGCAGTTATCCTGATAGAGTGAGGCAATTGCAGCTTCAAGTGATGATGCATCGAAATCTTCGGCTTCAACGAGGTTCCATTCAAGGTCTTGCTGATCCAGGCCCGAGCAATTTGTTTGATCATCAACCAATTCAGGGCCTGTGAGAGGCAGTATGTTATAGGTATAAGTCCAGTCCTGGGAGTTGTTTGCACAATCGGTATATCGGAAAGTATATACTTTGGTGCCGCTGCATGATGGGGTAGCAGTTGCACTGATAAATTGTACTGATAAATTACGTCCGCAATTATCGGAATGTGTGGGAGGCGTAGGTTGCAGTTCAGCATCGGCGGGGCAGGCAACCGTGCTTCCTCCTGCTACCGGAACATTCCATACCGGCGGGCTGATGGTGTAAGTATAAGTCCAGTCCTGAGAGTTGTTTGCACAATCGGTATAACGGAAAGTGTAAACTTTGGTGCCGCTGCATGATGGGGTAGCAGTTGCACTGATAAATTGTACTGATAAATTACGTCCGCAATTATCGGAATGTGTGGGAGGCGTAGGTTGCAGTTCAGCATCGGCGGGGCAGGCCACCGTGCTTCCTCCTGCTGCCGGAACATTCCATACCGGCGGGCTGATGGTGTAAGTATAAGTCCAGTCCTGGGTGGTTCCTGCACAATCGGTATATCGGAAAGTATATACTTTGGTACCGCTGCATGATGGGGTAGCAGTTGCACTGATAAATTGTACTGATAAATTACGTCCGCAATTATCGGAATGTGTGGGAGGCGTAGGTTGCAGTTCAGCATCGGCGGGGCAGGCCACCGGGCTTCCGCCTGCTGCCGGAACACTCCATACCGGCGGACTGATGGTGTAAGTGTAATTCCAGTGGTAGATTTGCTCAGCACAGTCTTCATAGGTGGTCGTCCAGACAATTGTTCCAGCACATCCTCCGGTATTGTCAAAAGTGATTTCCTGCCCAACAACAGTCAATTCCCGGTCGCATTGGTCAAAGATAAGAGGTGGAGCAGGGGCCACTGCATTGGACGGGCATGCAACCGTTGCGCTTTCATTCTCAGGTATTTTAACATCCGGAAAATCAACAGTGTAAGAATAATTCCACACATATTGAAGGCCGGCGCAATCGGTGTAGGTATAAGAATAAACGATTGTGCCATGACAGCCACTGTAGGTGCCGCCGGTTTGGGGTTCGCCGGGTTCCAGTATGGTTCCGCACACATCAACAACAACCGGAAGCGTTGCAGGCAGTGTTGCATCGCTTGCACATGCAACTACACCACCGCTGGTGGGTACAGGGACTCCGCTTTGTGAAGGGGCAGTAGTTCTTTCAACGTTATAAGTATATATCCAGGTATACGCGAGTCCGGCACAATCAGTGTAATCATAGCTGTAAGTAATGGTTCCTTCACAACCGTTGAATGTGCCGCCTGTTACAGCTTCGCCAGGAAACAGAACTGTTCTGCACACATCTTCCACTACCGGGAAAACAGTTGGCAAAGCGGCCTGGGTTTCGCACTCAATGGTTCCGCCGCTGTTTGAAACCGGATCGCCTACAGGCGCAGGTTGGCTTGAGCGTAGTATGGTATAGGTGTATATCCAATCAAAAGCATTTCCGGCGCAATCGGTATAGGTATATTTGTATTCCCTGCTTCCATGACATGAGATTTCTCCGGGATTGTCTGTCACAACCGGTTCAGAAGGTTCAAGCGTATTTCCGCAGTAATCTCTGATCACCGGCAGGGTTTGCGGAGGTATTGCATCACTTAAACATTCCACCGTTGCGGAAGTGGACACCGGCGCGCCAAATTCCGAAGGGTTTGTCTTTATGGCACTGATCCAGCCGTTGTAAAGGTTCTTGGCAATGGGATCGCCATCCGTTTCCTGCATATAGCTCCCTGTCGCAAAAGTGATGGCTGATTCACAGGATTGGTTTTCGGTAAAATCAAAATGCAGTGTAAGCAGTGCTCCGTCGTTTACCGTAAATCCGGTTTGGCTGGTGGTATAAAACTTAGCCAATCCGCTTGAGGTGTTCACTGTCCAGGATGCGCCCGGTTGGTTGTCGGTAAAGCCTGTGTAATTCATTTTGGATGGGTCATAGGCGAAGTTCAGGGTAATGTATCCAACATTTTCATTATCCAGACCGTCAGCAATAACAGGGACATCCACTGCATAAGGCGCTGTTAAGGAACCACCTGTGCAAACCTGGGAGATGCTGAGGGATTTGCCATAATCAACGAACAGCGGGGAAATGCCGCCATCAACCAAGGTGACATTGGGCATAGGCTCAAGCATGTTATATCGCGATACTTCGCATGTAACGATATCGAGATCTGTTGGGAATGCGCCAAAATAACTAAATTGAAGCACAAGAAAAGTCCCGTTGAAATTTATTCCGCTTCCATAATGCGACCAGCTAATAAAGATATAATCGTCCAGCAGGCTGACATAACAAATGCCACCATGAAGCCCAAATCCATAAACACTGGTATTTCCAAGGTAATTAAGCAGAATGGTGTCGTATTGTATTTCCATTTGCACAGTTGTGACACTGCCATTGGAACCTGTAAACCCAAGCATATCCAGATTAACATTCACATTGCCGGCACTGGCATTTGTAACTGTCTGAATTTGCACTGTTTGGGCGCTTAGCACCTGAAAAGTCAGAAAGGCTGAAATTAAAATCGTAAGTATCTTATTCATATGGCTGGTTTTTGTTTTGATGGAATGAACTATGGGAAAGGATAAAAACCTGATCACCGAAAATGGTGATAATGTTAAAATATGAACCTTCTCCTATCATTAACAGTACAAAGGTAAGTATGTTTTAAAATCAGCCTGGTAAAATATTGATAATTTTTTGCCGGATTCTTTCACCTCAAAATATGCACGCTGCCTGTAATGGTTCGTTTGCGGATTCCGTCGTAGGTAATTTCGTACACATCGCAAATGTAAAAGTAGGCCCCGTCAGGACAGGGTTGATTGGTCTGGCTATTACGCCCGTCCCAGTTGATGTCAGGATCGGAGGTTTCAAAAACCTGTTTTCCCCAGCGGTTCATCACTACCAGGCTGATGCGTTCCACCCCGGTATACGGAAATGGTTTCCAGTAGTCGTTGTAACCATCGCCGTTGGGTGTGAAAACATTGGGCAGGTGATAAAGCGGACATGCATCCGATGCTATGCACACTTCGTTTGAGAAAGCGCTCATGTTGCCGTTAAAATCAAAAGCAGTGATTGCATAGCAGCCTGCCACGTTGATTGGCATCCGGTGAATATAGTTGGTATCTGCAGCACGCAGGGTTGAGTCAAGGATGATGAAATCGCCGGCAGGGGAGTGGCGGTACCAGATGTAATATTTGTCTGTGTCGTCGGTATCGGGGCAATAGTTATCGGTGTTGGTCCACCGAAGGATGTTTTCAATCTGATCGCAATCGGTTTCCACTTCAAGAAAGGGGGCGCAGGGTGGGGCAAGGTCGGCGGGTATGCCACATTTTTCCTGTGAGAAATTGATGATGGGCGACACCAGGCCTTCAACCTGGTAATTGCCTTCACTCCTTATTTTATAGCAATAACTTAGGTCGTTGGTCAGCCCCACATCCGTGTAAAAATTGTTCTGCGCAACTCCGATTGAATCAAATCCACCGGTTGAATCATTATACCTTTTTATAATGTATTGAGAATTTACCCATGGAACGCTCACACTCCAGTTAAGCTCAAGCTGTTCATCGCCGGGTTGCACCGAAAGGAACATGCCTGAAGCCCTTTGCGAAGAGCCTATCAGGAACCGGTTGCCCGGTGTATCGTTGATCAGGTCTATGACGTAGCTGTATGGGTTTGTTGTAGTGTTCAGGCCGTAATCAATATAAACAGTATCGTTGAGGCCGGTGAGCGAGTCAATAACCGTAAGTGGCTGAGCTGCTTCTGCCCGCCGAAGCAGGTATTTAAATGGCCCCGGCGTTTGATTCAGGTCCAGTTCGGTGGGTTTTGACCACGCAATATACATTGCCCCATCAGCAGTGGAGGTTTCCAGAACGCTCACATTTGTGATGATTGGCACATCGCGCTTCAGTGAGGCGCAAGCCTGTAGCGAAGCATAACTTTCTGAACCGTCGGGGAATATGGCGGTTACAAGGTAGCAGTATTTCAGGCCGTGAACCAGTTGGGTTCCCTGTCCGTCGTCAGTAAAAAAGGTATCTGGCCAGGGATCCGGGCCTGATATCAGTTGAAATCCTGATGAGGAGGGAACCCCGGTAATGCAGTTGCCGCTCACAAAACCCGATTCACCTGTCCGGCGGTAAACCCTGAAACCGGTTATATTACTGCAGAAATAATCATCCCAGCTCAGGTTGAAACGATTGCCGAGCGGCTCTGCTTCCAGGTTATCTGGTGGCGGGCCGATAACGCGGATACTCACGGTTTTCAGATCAATAAGGTTGACTGGTGTGCCATTGTCCTGAGCCTTAAAATACATCAGGTAGGGTTCCTGTCTCACATGACTGCAATCGGGAATCCAGTTAAAAAAGGATGTAACATGCCCTGCTGAATCAAGGGGTTGCGGAAAGTTTGCCGGGCTTTCAGAAAGCAGCAACGGCTCTCCTACGCCGGTAAGGGTAATGATATCGCCGTCGGCATCGCTTGCTTTCACGCTGAACCTGAGCGTTTGGCCGGCTACTGTGCAGGTATCGCTGATGGTGCTGATCACGGGTGCATGGGGGTTGTTTTCGCAGGATCCTATGATTACCTGCAGATCGCGGGTCACGGTTCCAATGCGAACCCCATTGCGCCATTCATCTATTTTAATTGCCAGGTTAAATTCTCCCTGCATAGTGGGTGTTTCCCAAACCAGGTCGCCGGTTACAGGGTTGATGCTGATGGAATCGGATGCCTGGGGCAGGGTATAGCCCGGAATGGGCAAGCCGCCGAGCCCGCGGCATTCGGTGAGGCTGAATGACAGGCTGTCGCCATCGGGATCAAAGGCCCCCGGGTTGTGGATAAATGTGTAACCCACACATCCGTTGTCAATGGGCGGCAGGAGTAGTTGAACGGAATTGTTTGCTCCGAGAAATGGATTGATAACCAAAGTGGTTTGTACGTGAAAAGGAACATCCACCGAGTTGGGGATGTTGATGACGCCGGCATTGCGGTTGGGATCCTCAACTGAAATAATGTAAGTGGCTGCCCCGGTATAAGTATGCACACCGGTATACACGTTTTTGCGGATGTTCAAACCAACGATTTCGCCCAGGTGATCGCAGTATTGCCCGGCAGGATTGATTCCGGAAGGACCGTTCACGCGGGGAATGATCTCCGAACTGCCATCGCCGTACAGTATCTCCAGTTCGCAGCGGTCGGCGGGGCTTGGAGCGAAAGTATAGGTTACAATCGTGAACTCGTAAGTGAGGCCGCCAAGGTGCCGGTAAGTGATCTCGCCGGATCGCTGGTGGGTGGCATTCGCTGCAAAATGCACACAAATCGCAAACAAGAATGGTAATACTTTTTTCATGGTAACCTACTGTCCAAAGGTAAGAACTTTCATGATACGTTTCGGGCAGGCAGAAATAAAACGTATTGCAGACGGCTCTGATTGCTATAATTTTTAATTTTGTGCAAACTATATACCACAAATGCCCGTCGCCCGATATGTTTAAAGTTGATCCCGAACTCGAAAAACATGAGATCAAAAAGCGCTATCGCAGCCTGTTAAAATCCTTGCCTGCCGATACCGGACGGGATGATCTCCGGGCCATCAGAAAAGCATTTAACCTCGCTTCCGATGCCCACAAAAACACGAGACGAAAAAACGGCGATCCATACTTATACCATCCCATGGATGTTGCATTGATTGTGGCTGGCGAAATAGGTCTGGGAGTGATTGCTGTGATCTGTGCCCTGCTGCACGATGTGGTTGAAGATTCTGAATACACTCTTGATTATATCGAGCTTCACTTCGGCGAACGTGTAAAAAACATCATTGACGGACTAACCAAGATTGATGATATTCCTGAGGTTGATACACCCAGTATGCAGGCTGAAAATTTCAGGAAAGTCATTATTTCTCTTTCGGCCGATGTGCATGTTATACTTGTAAAACTTGCCGACCGGCTGCATAATATGCGCACGCTTGACGCCATGGCGCCCGAAAAGCAGATGAAAATCGCTTCGGAAACACTCTTTCTCTATGCCCCGCTTGCCTTGCGGCTTGGCTTGTACCGGATCAAAAGCGAGCTTGAAGACCTGTCAATGAAATACACCGAGCCCGATGTTTATGAAACAATCAGCCAGAAACTCAGGGAAACCAAAACAGGAAGAGAAAAGTTTATTCAGGGCTTTATTGCCCCGATCAGGGAATCGTTAAGCAGGTCAAACATTGTTTATGATATATCAGGCAGGGAGAAATCGGTGCATTCGATCTGGGCCAAGATGCAGGAAAAAGAAATACCCCTGGAGGAGGTGTACGATATCTTTGCCATCCGGATAGTTATTGATTCAAAACCTGAGGATGAGAAGGTTGATTGCTGGCGGGTTTATTCTATCGTTACCGATCATTACCGGCCCCAGCAAAACAGGCTTCGCGACTGGATTTCCACCCCCAAGGCCAACGGGTACGAGTCGCTGCATACTACGGTAATGAGCCAGACAGGGCAATGGGTCGAGGTTCAGATACGTACCAGGCGAATGGACGAGGTTGCGGAGAAAGGCTATGCAGCCCACTGGAAGTATAAGGACAAGGATAATGGCCAACAGCCCAATCTTACCATGCTCGACCGCTACCTGATCCGCATACGCGATCTGCTCCAATCACCCGATCCCAACGCGCTGGCATTCCTCGACGATTTTAAACTCAACCTTTTTACCGACGAGATCTTTGTGTTCACACCCAAGGGTGAGTTGCGAACCCTTCCTGTCAATTCATCAACCCTTGATTTTGCCTATGCCATTCACACCGAGATTGGAACTACCTGTATTGCTGCAAAGGTGAACCACAAGCTCGTTCCGTTGCACCACAGACTCCGCAGCGGCGACCAGGTTGAAATCATTACATCAAAGAAACAGAAACCCCGGGAAGAATGGCTGGAATGGGTTGTAACGGCACGGGCAAAGATGCAGATCAAAGATTCGCTTCGTGAGGAACGGCGCAAATTCAGCGCCGAAGGCCGGGTCAAGCTTGAATCGTATTTCAAGACACTTGAAGTAGAGTTTAACAAGCATAACATCAATAAATTCATGGAGTATGCCGGCTTTTCAAGCCTGGTGGATCTCTATTATTTCACCGCCAAAGGCGACATTTCGCAAAAAGACGTAAAAGCTTGTTGCCAGGAGCATCAAAAGCCCGGTTGGTTCAGCTTTATCCGTTTGCCATTCAGCCGGTCGCGGTCGGAGGAAGCCAAAACACTGCATAAGATCATTGCAGAAAAAGTGAAAAGCACTCCGGAGGCTTTGCTGCTGGGCGGAGATTTTTCTACCATTAATTATACCATCTCCAAATGCTGCAACCCCATCCCCGGTGATGATGTAATGGGATTTATCACCTCACAGGGAAGCATCAGCATACACCGCACCAGTTGCCATGAAGCCATACAACTGAGCTCGAAATACGGCAACCGCATTGTAAAAACCAAATGGAAACCTACCGAGGCCATTTCCTTTCTCACCGGCCTGAAGATATCAGGGATTGACAGACCCGGGCTTTTGCTTGAGATCGTCGAACTGATTTCGGGGAAGCACAAAGTGAACATTAAATCGTTTATGCTCGACAGCTCAGGCGATTTCTGGCAAGCCAACCTGCTTCTCTATGTTCAGGACACCACCATGCTGAAAACGGTTTCTGCGGATCTCAAGAAAATCAAAGATATCAAAACTGTTACCAGGGTTGATCGTATAGCCGATCCATCTGTCTGATAATAAGTGGCTGGCAGAGATTCTTCTTCTAATGATCAAAATTATTTTTATTTGTTCTAAATAAATGCCGGGAAATGTTTATTTTTATCGCGTAAAACAACCTTGCATATGATCAATAAAATGAACGAAACCGACCGTCAGACTTTTGATTCCGTTAAAAAGATCTTTATTGATTACCTTAACAAGAACGGTCATCGCAAAACCCCTGAAAGGTTTTCCATCCTGCGTGAAATATATGCAACCGATGGCCATTTTGATGTTGAATCCTTGTATATCAGGATGAAAACGAATAAATACCGCGTGAGCCGGGCTACGCTCTATAACACGGTTGAGTTGCTCCAGAACTGCGGTTTGGTAACCAAACACCAGTTCGGAAACCATTTTGCGCAATATGAAAAATCCTACAAATTCCGCCAGCACGACCATTTTATCAGTCTCGACAGCGGTGAAGTGCTTGAATTTTGCGATCCGAGGATACATGAGATACAACAAGCCGTTGAAAGAATTCTGGATGTGAAAATAACCAGCCGCAGCCTTACATTTTACGGCTATCGCAATAACGGTGACACAGAACCCGAAGCCGGACCTGCAAAGTAATACCGCTTGTGTCCTTTCAAATACCGCCTCAACGGATAAAGTAATCATTGAATTTAATTTTTGCTTTATCGCCGGCATTGTGTAATTTTACAACCTTATTCAATATGGGCACTTCCAGGCAGCTTTTATGCAGGGCAGTGTTTTTTAATGTGCATAACCGCTTATTTTTTAGTATCGTATGAAAGTTGACGTGTTGTTAGGCCTTCAGTGGGGCGATGAAGGCAAGGGTAAAATTGTTGATTTTATAGCACCGCGCTATGATGTGGTTGCAAGGTTTCAGGGAGGTCCCAATGCTGGCCATACCCTTGAGTTTGAAGGCAAAAAGCAGATATTGCACACCATTCCTTCCGGCATCTTTCATGAACACATAGTCAACGTGATTGGAAACGGGGTAATTATTGACCCGGTGGTGTTCAGTAAAGAAATCGCCCGGCTCCGCCAGACCGGCGCCGATCCGTCGCGCAACCTGCTGATTTCGAAAAAAGCCCATCTCATTTTACCTACCCACCTTCTGCTGGATGCCGTATATGAAAAAGCAAAAGGGGAGGCAAAAATCGGGTCCACACTGAAAGGGATCGGACCTGCGTACACCGATAAAACCGGTCGCAACGGGATCAGGATAGGTGAAATTGAGAAAGAAGGCTTCAGGCTCAAATACGAAGCGCTAAAGAAAAGGCACCTTGAGATTGCATCGCTATACTGCGATAACCCTCTTGAGGTTGATTTGCACGGAATGAAGCTGCCGGATTATGAGGAAATGTGGATGCAATCCCTTCAACTTATTTCTGAATTTAAGCGCGCTGACACAGAGTTTTTTATCAACGATAGTTTGCAACAGGGCAAAAGGGTGCTGGCCGAGGGCGCCCAGGGGACCCTGCTCGATGTTGATTTTGGCAGCTATCCTTACGTTACCAGTTCAAATACCATTACAGGGGGAGTGTGCTCCGGGCTGGGAATTTCCCCGCGCGTAACAGGAAATGTTTACGGCATTTTCAAGGCTTATTGCACCCGCGTAGGCAGCGGGCCTTTTCCAACCGAGCTTTTTGATGAGCAAGGTGAAATGCTCAGGAGGCAGGGGAATGAGTTCGGATCAACCACCGGTCGTCCCCGGCGCTGCGGATGGCTTGATCTGCCGGCATTAAAGTACGCCATTATGTTGAACGGTGTTTCACACCTTTTTATGATGAAGGCAGATGTGATGAACGATCTGGATGTGGTGAAAATCTGTACAGCCTATCAGACTCCGAATGGTTTGGCCGACAGAATGGCCTGCGATGTTCCGGAAGATCAGATCAAACCGGTTTACCGCGAAATGGAAGGCTGGAAACAATCCCTGCAGGGCATAGGCAACATGCATGATCTCCCAGCTGCCTTGCAGAAGTACATTCAGTTTATTGAAAAGGAATGTAAAGTAGGGATTACAGTAGTGTCAACAGGTCCCGACAGAAGTCAGACCATCATTAAACCTGATTTCCTGAATTAATCCGGTAATTTGGATTAGCCGACTAAGCCGGAATTCAGGCTTTCCGCTTGATTTCATTCAGTTCATAGCCCTCAACGATATCGCCCACTTTAATATCGTTGAAGTTTTCAATATTCAGTCCACAGTCCTGGCCGACGTATGCTTCTTTAACATCATCCTTGAAACGTTTCAGCGAGCCAAGCTTGCCTGTATAAATTACAATGCCATCGCGGATAAGCCTTATTTTTGAACTGCGCTGAATCTTGCCGTCAAGCACCATACATCCGGCCACTGTCCCGACCTTGGTGATTTTGAATACCTGTCTGACTTCCAGGTTGCAAAGGATTTTCTCTTCGTATTCTGGCGACAGCATGCCTTCAATCGCGGCTTTGATCTCGTCAATGGCCTGGTAAATAATCGAATAAAGGCGAATATCAATTTGTTCTGATTCGGCGAGCTTGCGTGCCCCAAGCGACGGCCTCACCTGGAAACCAATAATAATGGCATTGGATGCGCTGGCAAGCAACACATCGCTCTCGGTAATGGCGCCGACTGATTTGTGGATCACATTCACCTGAACCTGTTCTGCGCTGAGTTTCAGCAAGGAGTCAGCCAGGGCCTCAACAGAACCATCCACGTCGCCTTTCACAATGATGTTCAGTTCTTTGAAATCGCCGATGGCAATGCGCCTTCCGATTTCATCAAGGGTAATATGTTTTTGCGTTCTCAGACCCTGCTCGCGCTGCAATTGCTGACGTTTCAGGGCTATATTTTTGGCTTCGCGTTCGTCGGATAAAACATTGAACTGGTCGCCGGCCTGCGGGGCTCCGTTCAAACCCAGCATAAGCACGGGAGTGGCAGGGCCTGCGCTGGCAACCGACTGGTTTCTTTCATTGTACATGGCTTTTACACGGCCAAAGGTTGTTCCGGCCAGCACCACATCCCCGATTTTCAGTGTGCCGTTTTGCACCAGGATCTTGGCCACGTAACCCCGTCCCTTATCCAGGGCAGATTCAATAACCGACCCCTTTGCCAGGCGTTTCGGGTTTCCTTTCAGATCAAGCATTTCGGCTTCAAGCAACACTTTTTCGAGCAGGATCTCAATATTGTTGCCCTTCTTGGCGGATATTTCCTGGCTCTGGTATTTACCGCCCCAATCTTCAACAAGGATATTCAGCTTTGAGAGTTCTTCTTTAACCCGTTCTGCATTGGCGTTTGGTTTATCCATCTTGTTGATGGCAATCACAATGGGGATGCCGGCGGCCTGGGCGTGGTTGATGGCCTCAACGGTCTGGGGCATCACATTGTCGTCAGCAGCCACCACAATGATGGCGATGTCAGTGATTTTGGTTCCCCTGGCACGCATTGCGGTAAAGGCTTCGTGGCCGGGAGTATCAAGGAAGGTAATCTTTTTTCCGTTATCCAGTATCACTTCGTAAGCTCCGATGTGCTGTGTGATCCCTCCGGCTTCGCCGGCAATTACATTGGTGTGCCTGATGTAGTCGAGCAGTGAGGTTTTGCCGTGGTCAACATGTCCCATGACAGTAACCACAGGATGACGTGTGATCAGGTCGTCGGGATTTTCCGCTTCTTCTGACTCATCAATCGCTTCCTGCACTTCAACGCTGACGAATTCAACCTTGTGACCAAATTCTTCGGCAACAAGCACCAGGGTTTCAGCATCAAGACGCTGGTTGATGGAAACAAACAATCCGAGGCTGAAGCATGCTGCTATAATCTGGTTCACAGGTACATCCATCATGGTGGCCAGTTCATTGGCAGTCACGAATTCGGTGACCTTGAGAACTTTTTGGTCTTCCTGTAATTTATCCATCTCTTCCTGCCTGTGCTGGCTGATGAGCTGGCGCTTTTCGCGACGGTATTTTGATGCTTTTGATTTGCCTGTGGGAGTGAGTCTTTGTAAGGTTTCCCTGATCTGGCGCTGCACTTCTTCTTCGCTGGGTTCTACCCTCTGGGTTTCTTTTCTGCCTTTTCGCTCTTTAGTTTTGGCCTTTTGAGCTTCTGTCTTTTCGGTTGAAACGCTGGGGGTGGTTGATTCCGGCTGTTTTTTAATGCGTTTGCGCTTGCGTTTGCGGCTTCCTACCTGCTCATCCGTTGAAGATGCAACCGGCTTTTTGGGTTCCGGCTTTTTGGGATCAGGAAGTTTAATGTTACCGAGAATAACAGGGCCGTTCAGGATGATTTTTTCTCTGCGAAGGAATTTGGGGTCTTCAACCTCCTGGACTTCTTTTTTTGGTTCGGGCTGAGGTTCAGTTAAAGGCTTTTCTTCAGTTTTGGGTTCAGGTAAAGGCGGTTGCTTTTCCTCTGGTTTGGTTTCGGGAGCAGCTTCAACAGCCGGTTTTTCTTCGGCTTTTGCATCTTCCTTAGGTGTTTCTTTCTTCTGTTTATGCTTTTCCGCTTTTTCTTTTCTGTCCCTGTCTTTTTCTTCTTTCGACTTTCTGGCAGGCTTGGTTTTGGTGTTCAGTTTGTCCAGGTCAATCTGGCCAACAACCTTTATCGAGGTTTTTTCTTTGGGTTCTTCTTTGTCTTCCTGAGCTTCCAAAACAGGCTTTTCCGGGGTTTCAGGTAAGGCAGGTTCTTGTTTTTCGACCCTGGGTTCGGGAACAATTTCAGGAGGAGCAGGCTTTTCAGCCGGTTTGGGTTCTTCCGCTTGCTGAGGTTTTTCCGCAACAACTTCCGGCTTTTCTTCTTTTACCGGCATTGGTTTTTCAGGCTCAGGCGCGGTTTTTTTAAGCTCTTTAGGCTCAGCCGGGAGGTTTTTGATGATGACTTCTTCAACATCTTCCTCAATGGGCTTTACTTCCTTCGGCGGAGTTGTTTTTGTTTGATGATGGATGTATTCCAGCTCTATTTTTTTGGCTGTTTCCTTAACTGTTTTCTCGGATTGAAACTCTTTTACCAACAATGCATACATCTCGTCAGTCAGCTTGGTATTGGGGCTGCTTTCGATTTTGTGGCCTTTTTTTGAAAGAAATTCAACAATGGTGGTGATACCAATATTGAACTCTTTCGCTGCCTTAACAAGTCTAACTTTAATGCTTCCTTCCGACATACAATTTTCCTTATTTCCAGTCTTTTTTCAATCCGTAAAAGTACGCTTTTTTAGAAAAGGCATCTTCCGATCCGGATTGGTTAACAATTCATGAATAATAACCGGGCTGTTATTCAGCAGCAGGTTTTATTCAAACTCCGTTTTTAATATTCTTACAACCTCGTTGATTGTTTCTTCTTCAAGGTCGGTACGGTTCACAAGTTCTTCAACACTCAGATCCAAAACACTTTTTGCGGTGTCGCATCCGATGGCTTTGAGCTCTTCGATGATCCAGTCGTCAATTTCATCGGAGAATTCCACCAGGTCAACATCTTCGTAAAAGGTATCGGTGTCGCGATATACGTCTATTTCATAGCCTGTGAGTTTGCTTGCGAGCTTGATGTTGAAACCGCCTTTGCCAATGGCAAGTGAAACCTGGTCGGGCTTCATATACACATCGGCCCGTTTGTTTTCCTCATCAATGTTGATTGATGAAATTTTAGCCGGACTCAAAGCCCTTTGAATGTACAAAGTGGGATTGGTGGTGAAGTTGATCACATCAATATTTTCATTGTGCAATTCCCTGACAATTCCGTGAATACGGGAACCTTTCATGCCCACACAGGCGCCCACGGGGTCAATTCTGTCGTCGTATGATTCCACGGCTACCTTAGCTCTTTCTCCCGGAACCCTTACAATCTTGCGGATGGTGATCAAACCGTCGTACACTTCGGGCACTTCCATCTCAAAAAGTCTTTCAAGAAACACCGGTGATGAACGTGACAAAATAATTACCGGGAGGTTGTTGCGCATTTCCACCGAGTGTACTACGGCCCGGATGTTATCGCCTTTCCTGAAGAAATCGGAAGGGATTTGCTCCGATTTTGGAAGCACCAGCTCGATGAACTCATCGTCCAGTACCATGATTTCTTTTTTCCACACCTGGTAAACTTCACCGGTGATGATATCGCCTACTTTGTCAATGTATTTTTTAAAAACGTTGTCCTTTTCGTATTCCTGGATCTTGGCAACAAGGTTTTGTCTGATGGTTAATATCTCGCGTCTGCCAAAATCCAGCATTTTGATCTCTTCCGATACTTCTTCGCCCACCTCAAAGTCGGGCTCAATTTTGATTGCTTCCGAGTAGGCAATCTGCGTGTTTTCATCTTCCACTTCGCCATCTTCAACGATGATGCGGTTGCGCCAGATTTCCAGATCGCCCTTATCAATATTTACGATAATGTCGAAGTTTTCATCGCTGCCGTATTTTTTAATCAGCATGTTTCTGAAAACGTCCTCAAGGATGCGCATCATGGTTTCGCGCTCGATATTTTTGAATTCCTTGAATTCCGAAAAGGTTTCGACCAAATTGATATGTTCCATCTTTTTTATTGTAAAAATTATTATTCTTCTTTTTTAAACGATACCAAACACAAGGCTTTTGCTATTTCGGTGTAGTTAAACTCCTGTGTTTTCCCCGGAATTATTTTTCTTCCTTTTTTCTCTTCGGTTTGAATATGTATCCCATCATCGCCGGCCAGCAATAGTTTCCCTGTGATCGTGCTCCCATCGTGCAAGCTTAAGCTTAGCCTGCGGCCCATATTTTTAACAAATTGCCTGGGAAACTGCAATGGCTGGTCAATGCCTGCGGATGAAACCTGCAGATTAAAATCCTCGCTGTCGCGGTCAAGCGAAGATTCGATGTGCCGTGAAAGAGACACGCAATCATCAATGGTAACGCCATGGTCGCCATCAATGAAAACCAGGATGCTGTTGCCTGGTTTCACCAAAACACTGGTTAGGAACAACCCGGAATCACCAAGTTTTTCTTCTGCCAGCTTACGTATGCGTTCTTCGTTAATCATAACTTGTTTTTAATAAAAGAGGGGACATCGGTCCCCTTCTCCATCATATCTTACAGGCCTGGCGCTTTTATCAAACGCCTTAGCAGGCTTTCCTTTGCGGGTGCAAAAGTAATACAATATTTTCAGATGTGCAAAGATTATTCAGTGCTGCAACACAATAATTTGCCACCGCAATGATTTATTGTTACAATCGCTGTTTTGCCAGTAAAAAAATACTAATTTTATCGCTTTTTTAAAACTGCCATTTAAAAGGATATCCGGTTTTTTCAACTGGCAATAAACTGGTATATTGATGTTTAGTAATTTGGGAATGTAAACTTGTTAAAAGGTATGAAAAGAAAACCCATTTTAAATTTCTGGCAAATCTGGAACCTGAGTTTCGGATTTCTCGGCGTGCAGTTTGGTTTTGCCCTTCAGAACGCCAATGCGAGCAGGATTTTGACAAGCCTGGGAGCTGATCCTCATTCGCTGTCGTTGTTCTGGCTTGTTGCCCCGGTGATGGGATTGCTGGTGCAGCCGGTGGTTGGGGCCGCAAGTGATAAAACCTGGAACAGGCTTGGCCGCCGTTCTCCTTATATTTTTATTGGCGCCATCATTTCCATGATTGCCATGTTTTTTATGCCCAATGCTCCGCTGGTGGTTAAGGCCGGTGGCGCCGGCGCCCTGGCGTTTGGCGTAATCATGCTGGCTTTGATGGATGGTGCATTCAACGTTACATTTCAGCCGTTTCGGGCGCTTGTGGCCGATATGACACCTGATGAGCAGCGTAATCTGGGTTATTCCGTGCAAAGTTTTCTCATCAATGTGGGTGCAGTTATCGGATCGGCATTGCCTTTTATCCTTACCGCTGCAGGTGTGGCAAACCAGGCAGAAGCCGGAAAAGTGGCCCCGTCGGTGATCTGGTCCTTTTATATTGGCGGATCCCTGCTGTTGCTGAGTGTTCTGGTTACGGTTTTTAAAACAAAAGAATATCCCCCTAAAGAATTTGAAGCCTACAACAACATAACCGAAGAAGATAAAAGCAAGAAAGAAGGCTTTTTCAAGCTTTTGGGTAACATGCCATCTACCATGAAACAGCTTGCTTTTGTTCAGTTTTTTTCATGGTTCCCATTGTTTTTGATGTGGGTGTATTCCACCACGGCCATTTCGCAGCATTATTTTGGCGTTCCACCGGGTTTTAATGCCGAGGCCGAAACCGACGAAACCATCAGAAGGGCTTTTGAGCAGGCTGGCAACTGGGTTGGGATCTGCTTTGCCGCCTACAGCCTTGTGGCTGCTTTTTATTCCATAGCCCTTACGCGATTGATCAGATTGACCAGCCGGAAAACCATTTATTCATTGTCGCTGTTCATTGGCGGGGCCAGTTATATTTCAACCATGTTTTTTACAAACCAGTATTTCCTGTTGCTCTCTATGGTTGGAATCGGAATGGCCTGGGCTGCCATACTTGCATTGCCTTATGCGATACTTTCAGGAACACTACCGGCCAAAAGAATTGGTATTTATATGGGCTTGTTTAATCTTACAGTAGTTATTCCTCAAATCCTGAGTGGTTTGGTTGGCGGATCCATATTGAAATTTGCTTTTAGCGGTCAGGCCATTTACATTCTTGTGTTTGCCGGAGTAATGATGATTGTGGGCGGTCTGTTTGTGTTTGCTGTCAATGACAAACCCATCCAGGTTAAAGAATAAATAATTCAAACAATTAATATTAAACCAGAAATCTATGAAATTTGAACGCTCAAGCGGAATATTGTTACATATCACCTCGCTTCCGGGAAAATACGGAATAGGAACCTTTGGTGCGGAAGCACATGATTTTGTTGACTTTCTTATTGCTTCAAGGCAAAAAGTGTGGCAAATTCTTCCGTTAGGCCATACCGGATACGGCGATTCGCCTTACCAGTGTTATTCTGCTTTTGCAGGCAACCCGATGCTGATTGATTGTGAATTGCTCATGAAAAACGGCTTGCTGAAGGAAACAGAACTTGATGTTAAGCATACATTTAGTGATTCAGTGGTTGAATACGATCAGGTTCATGCATTCAAAATGCCTTTATTGCTGAAAGCTGCCGATCGTTTTCTATCCCGGGCCTCACTGGCTGAACAGACCAAGTTCGAGTTGTTTTGCGATCAGAACAAATACTGGCTTGACGACTATGCCACATTCATAGCCATCAAACAGAAAAATCAGGGTAAACCCTGGTGGGAATGGGAAAAAGGCCTGCGAATGCGGGAAAATGAAGCCCTGGAAAAGGTAGCTTACGAACTAAGCGGTCCGTTGCTGGCCTATAAGGTGATACAGTTTTTCTTTTACACGCAATGGATTGACCTAAAATCATATGCCAATCGCAACGGGGTGAGTATCATCGGAGACATTCCCCTTTATATTGCACACGACAGCGCTGATGCCTGGTGCCATCATAACAATTTCTGGTTCGATAAAGACAGAAATCCGGTGAGTGTGGCTGGTGTGCCCCCGGATTATTTCAGCGAAACCGGACAGCTTTGGGGAAACCCGCTCTACAACTGGGATTATCTTAAACAGAATGAATTTGCCTGGTGGATTGAGCGTGTGAAAGCCAATTTTGTTCTTTATGATTATCTGCGCATTGACCATTTCAGGGGCCTGGCTGCATTCTGGGCTGTTCCTTTTGGCGAAAAAACCGCCATCAAAGGCGAATGGCTGCCAGCACCGGGTATGGAACTGTTGCGAACCATACGCGAAAAACTGGGTGAATTGCCAATCATTGCCGAGGATCTGGGAGTTATTACACCCGATGTGATTGAATTACGCGACGGTTTCAATTTCCCGGGAATGAAAATCCTTCAGTTTGCATTCGACTCCGACGAGGAAAACGATTTCCTGCCACATACCTATCCGCGAAACTGCATTGTTTATACCGGCACACACGATAACGACACCTCGCTGGGATGGTTTGTGGCAAGCAAGGATAAAGACAAGAATGCCCTGCGTGAATACTGGAACCCCGATGAAAGGGATATAAGCTGGTCGTTTATCAAGATGGCGGCAGCCTCTGTGGCTGATCTGGCCATCGTCCCTCTGCAGGATGTGTTGAAGCTGGGCAGCGAAGCCCGCATGAATACGCCCGGCACTTCTTCGGGAAACTGGAAATGGCGCTACAAATCTATTGATCTGAAAGACGAACATGCGCTGCGCTTGAAAAAGATGACAAAAATGTACGGTCGGGCGTAGGAATTAATTCACTGGCCGATACCATTGAAAATTGTGAACCGGCCAATAGCATTGAGTTGAGACATTCCGACCAGTTACTGCATCTTTTTATGATGGTTCTGAAAAACAAATATATAAAATACGATTGAAAGGAAAATTATGGATCAGGTTGCAACAGTAAAATCAGCTTATAAAAAACTTGAAAATCAGGTTGAAACCTTCCGGGTTGTCGCTGGCTTCGATGGTTTTGTTGATGAAATCATCCACGTTGTGGACAAGCGGGAAGACATGCATCGCTTCAAACGGATTGAAACCATTGAAGCTTTTTCAAAGCGGATTGCCGGCTATTCGGGCTTAAGCGGCAATATCGAACTGGTTCCCACACAAATCAAACTTGGTGGCAATGGGCCGATTTATGCCAATATGCTGCTTGCCCAGGGTCATAAAATCGTTTATATGGGCGCCCTGGGCGAAGGCGAGGTGCATCCGGTGTTTCGCGAATTTGCCGATGCCTGTGAGCAGGTAATTACAATGGCCGATCCGGGTCATACCGATGCGCTTGAATTTCTTGACGGCAAGCTGATGCTCGGAAAAATGAATAAACTTGAAGATGTGAGCTGGGGAAAGCTGCTGAGTTTCATCCAGCAGTCAGAACTGGAAAAGATCCTGAAGAATACCCGCCTGATTGCCTGCAATAACTGGACGATGCTGAGCAAACTCAACAGCATATTGCTTGGATTTGACTCCATCTTCAAAGAACTGAAAACAAAACCCGATTTATTCATTGACCTTGCCGATCCGGCCAAACGTACCGGAGATGACATTGCCATTGTTCTTGAGATTCTGAGCCGCATGCATACCAGTGTCATCCTGAGCATGAACCAGAATGAATCATCCATCATTGCTTCTGTATTGGGTATTGTTGAAAAGGATTTGGTTGAGAGGGCCACAAAGATACGCTCACAACTCGATCTTGCCGCGGTGGTTATTCATCCTGTGGAAGGGGCAGCCGTGGCAACTAAATCCGAAACAGCCTGGATAAAAGGGCCTTACACCCCATCACCAAAGCTAACAACAGGCGCAGGAGACAACTTTAATGCTGGCTTCAGTAATGCATGGATGTATGGTCTTAAGCCTTCAGAATGTTGTGCGGCAGGTGTATGTACTTCGGGCTACTATGTCCGCAACGGTTTCTCGCCCGACAAAGCGCAACTGCTGGGTTTTATGAGGGACTGGTCAGCCGCGGAATGCGGAGCAATCTGAGTTTTTTTATTTAGTATATTTGCATGTTTATTTGCCGGGTATCAGGGGAATTCCATGAAAATTGTCCAAATAAAGCGCTGTTTTTGTCTGGCCGGTTTGATCACTTTACTGATGTTCAAACCAGTCAGCGCCCAGTTTATCGGCTTTGAGATATTGAATCGCAGCGGCCGGACTACCTTTGCTTTTGAAAAAGTAAACAACCTGATCATCATACCTGTTACCCTTAACGATCGTTTGCCGCTGAATTTTATACTCGACAGCGGGGTACGCACCACTATTCTCACCGACAGGGAAATAAGCGATGTGATCAACATTTCATACGACAGGGTGATCACAATCGGCGGCGCCGGGCAAATCAGGGAGTTGAATGCCTACCTGGCCAGCAACGTTTCACTTTCCATGCCAGGCATCAGCGGGGTCGGGCAATCCCTTATTGTGCTCGAAGAAGATTATCTTGAGTTGAGAAGCCATCTGGGAATGAATGTGCACGGCATCATCGGGTATGAGTTTTTCAACCACTTTGTGGTCAGAATTGATTATGACCGTAAACTCATCACTGTTTTCGATCCCGACACTTTCAAACCAGGCCGCAGGTTTAGTGGGATCCCTTTTACCATTGAGCAGGGGAGGCCATACATCTATACCACCATCACGCAATATGACGGAACGGTGATCAATCCCAAGCTGTTGATTGACAGCGGTGCCAGCCATGGGTTGTTGCTTGAAACCGACACCAATCCTGAAATTGTTTTGCCGGAGGAAAGGCTTGAAACCATTATTGGCTGGGGGCTGGGAGGAGAACTTTCCGGCTACCTTGGAAGGGTGAGAAGCCTGGCTGTTGATGATTTTCTGTTCAGGGATGTGTTGGTTTCTTTCACCAATGGGCACACCAATACGGAACTGGCCCGGGCAACCGGAAGAAATGGTTCGGTTGGCGGAGAATTACTCAGCAGATTTACCGTTGTTTTTGATTATCCGGGAAACATGTTGTATTTGCGAAAAAACAGAACGTTTAGCTTTCCCTTTGATTTTAATCTTGTCGGGATAGATATTCTGGCTACAGGCTCTGACTACAACACGTTCAGAATCATTAATGTAATCAAGGATTCGCCGGCTTACGAAGCGGGGGTACGCAAAGATGACATAGTGCTTGCCGTGAACTGGAAACACAGCACCGATCTGAGCATTACCGAAATTAACAACATGCTGCGCACCGGTTCGGGAAGAAAAATGTCGCTTACATTATTCCGCAATGATGAGGTGATCAGGGTTTCATTCCGTTTACGACGACTTATTTAAATCTTGTTTTGATACAAATTTGAAATTTACACATTTATGAAAAAGTATATTTATTTTCTGCTGCTTCCTTTATTGTTGATGAGTGCCTGTTCACTCCGCGAAGGCAAGCATAAATTCCCTTCCAAAAGCCAGATTCCCACGCTGGCCGCCCCGTTTAAGCTAAGTGGGCTTCAATCGGTGCTTTTATTGCATGACTTTTTTATTGACCCTTCCCTGGTGGATTCGGTGAGCGGCAACGAAGCTTTTGTGTTTCACCTGCACCGCGATCGCGCAGAAGTGGTGATCACAGCAAAAAATAACCAGGTTCCCCATTATTCCGAGCTCAGGGTTTGGGCCGGCGGCCATAAATATTCCATCCTGCTTGAGAAATCACATAAAATATCATTTACTTATAAATTCGACCCCAAAGGCATTGCTTACAGAAGCGTCAACCTGTTCGGGGAAATGAATAACTGGAACCGCACTTCAACACCTTTGGTATTCAGGGATGGCGTTTGGCAAACCAACCTTGAGCTGAACCCCGGTAGGTATCAGTACCAACTTTTTGCTGACGGGAAAGATAAACTGGATCCAAACAACCCTGATATTGTTGACAACAACATCGGCGGTTTCAATTCTCTGATGACCGTTGGCAATCTTGATTTTAGCGGTGTCCCCGCATTATCAACCGTTGAAACAGAGGGTAACCAGATCAGAATCGGGCTCCGAAACGAACCGGAGAAGGTTTTTATATTCTGGCAGAATCATCGTCTCCCGGTTGATTTTATCATCAGGCAAGGCAACAGGCTTTTGATAACCATTCCGAAAGCTGCTGCCTCCATTGACCGCTCTTTCATCAGGGTCTGGTCGTTTAACAGGCATGGCGCCTCCAACGATTTGCTGATCCCATTGCACAAAGGCAGGGTTATTACTGACCCGGCTTTACTCACCCGTGAGGATACAGAAGCATCTGTTCTTTATTTTTTAATGGTTGACCGCTTTTACAACGGAAACCCCGGTAATGATGATCCTATTGATGACCCGGATGTTTTACCTCCGGCCAACTATTGGGGCGGCGACCTTGCCGGTGTTGTCAAAAAAATCAAGGATGGATATTTTACTGATTTGGGCATCAATGCGATATGGCTGTCGCCGGTCACCCAAAACCCGCTTGAGGCTTTTGTTGAGTATCCTGAACCAAAACGTAAGTACAGCGGCTATCACGGCTATTGGCCCATCACACTCACTACGGTAGACCATCGCTTCGGGACTTCTGCAGATATGCACGAATTGGTTGCAGAAGCGCATTCGAATGGTATGAATATACTGCTTGATTTTGTTTCAAATCATGTTCATGAAGATAATCCGCTAATCATAAACAATCCGCACTGGGCCACAAACCTTGATCTGCCCGATGGCCGGAAAAATATCCGTTTGTGGGATGAACAGCGCCTGACTACCTGGTTCGACACTTTCCTGCCAACCCTTGATTTTGACAATCCGGAAGTGGTACAAACCATGGCCGATTCTGCTTTGTTCTGGATAAAGGAATATAAACTTGATGGTTTCAGGCATGATGCTACCAAGCATATTCCGGAACATTTCTGGCGTACACTTACCCGAAAACTTAAAAATGAAGTTATCGTTCCCCAAAACAGAAGGCTGTATCAGATCGGGGAAACATTCGGCAGCCGCGAACTGATCGGCAGCTACGTTGGCTCCGGCTTACTTGACGCACAGTTTGATTTCAACCTGTACTTTGATGCCCGCAGTATTTTTGCCCTTGATAATGAAAGCTTTGTCAGGATGAACCAAAGCCTGATGGAAACTTTTGCCTACTATGGAACCAATCATCTGATGGGGAACATTACGGGCAACCATGATCTGCCCAGGTTTATTTCATATGCCAGCGGCGCACTGCAGTTTGATGAGGACAGCGGTGAAGCAGGCTGGAACCGGGATATTCAGGTCAAAGACCCGGCAGGTTACAATAAGCTGAGCATGCTTACTGCCTTTATCATGACCATACCCGGCGTACCGGTGATGTATTACGGCGATGAGATTGGCATAGCGGGTGGGGGAGATCCCGATTCAAGGAGACCGATGCGTTTCGAAGACCTTAATAAAAATGAACTGAGAACACGGAATATTGCCTCACAGTTAGGTAAACTTAGACAAAACAGGCTATCGCTGATTTACGGCGATTTCCAGGTGCTGCATCTCGCTGATGAAACATGGGTGTATGGCCGGCGGTATTTTGATGAAATTACCATTGTGGCTTTTAACAAAAGTGATAAACCCGGAAACATTCTGGTTAACCTCCCGTCAGCATGGGCTGCCAATGTATTTAAAAGCAATTTTAACGGCGAATTGAAACTGCAGGAAAACAGCTTATCCCTCACTCTTAAACCATATTCTTTTGATGTGCTTACAAACTGATGTTCCGGAAAACCATACTGGCCAATTTTCAGCAGCCTTAAAGTTTGGCGATGTGCATTTTTAAATAAACGAGAAATATGAAACAATTCTTAACACTCTTTGTCATGGCTTCAGTGATCACTGTTTCGGCGCAGAACATTTCCCTGCCCGAACCCCGGAAAACGGGCGGAAAACCATTGATGGAGGCCCTTAACGACAGGCAGTCATCGCGTAGCTTCTCGGATCGCGAACTTGATTTACAAACACTTTCCAACCTGTTGTGGGCTGCCTGGGGGATCAACCGTCCTGAGGACAAGAAACGCACCGCACCCACATCCAGGAATTTTCAGGAAATGGAGGTTTTCATCAGCTTGCCATCGGGTTTGTATTTATATGATGCCATGGACAACCGTCTGGTAAAAATCCATGACCGTGATATTCGCGCAAACACCGGTTTACAGGATTTTGTTGCCAAAGCTCCTCTGAACCTGATTTATGTTGCCAATCAGGAAAAAGTCCAGGATCCTCATGGCGAACGGCAGTTGAAAGCTTCGCACACCAATTCGGGCTTTATGGCCCAAAACGTTTATCTTTTTTGTGCTTCCGAAGGCCTTGTTTCGGTTGTAAGGGCCTGGTTTGATGAGGATGACCTGCACCAGGCCATGGGGCTTGGCGAGAACATGAAGATCATCTTAGCGCAAACGGTTGGTTATCCGGCTGATTAATCACCAAAACAAATGCCTACCCCACGCGCTGTTTTCATCAGGGCGGTATCGGGTGTAACCAGGTTTGGCTGCTGAATGGCTTCCTTAAGGGTCACACTGGTGATATATGGATGCTGATACGAAACCATGCGGCCGAATTCCCCGTTCATTACCATTTCAAAGGCTTTTACGCCATATTGGGTTGCCAGCACCCGGTCGTAAGCGATGGGTACGCCTCCGCGCTGAAGGTGTCCAAGTATGGTGGCCCGCATTTCATGCTGACAGCCTGCTTTTTTAAGTTCCTCAACCAACTTGAAAGCGACTCCGCCAAGTTTGAAGTTGCGGTAGCCGACTTCTTCGGGTTCAGAACCCACCACACTGCCTCCAACCGGATGGGCGCCTTCTGCGATGACGATATTTACAAAGCCGCGGCCTCTCACAAAACGGGAGTTTATTTTGTTCAAAACCTTATTGATGTCGTAGGGTATTTCAGGGATCAGGCAAAGCTCGGCGCCGCCGGCAACCGCTGCATTCAGCGCGATCCAACCGGCATCGCGCCCCATTACTTCCATCACAAAAACACGGTTGTGGCTGGCGGCTGTGGTAACAAGCTTGTCAACCGCTTCGGTAGCGATTTGTATTGCAGTTTGAAAACCAAAGGTTGAATCGGTTGCAGAAAGATCGTTGTCAATGGTTTTGGGAACGCCAATGATATTCAGGCCTTTTTCGTAGAGCGCCTGTGATATGCGCTGTGAACCATCGCCTCCAATATTGATTACTGCATCAATACCGAGATATTGTATTTTACGAATCATCTCATCGCTGCGGTCAACGGTGGTCCAACTGCCGTCGTGTTGTTTTACGGGCCAGGCAAACGGGCCGCCTTTGTTGGTGGTTTGTATGATGGTCCCCCCCTGGTAATGGATGCCGGCTACGGCTTTTTCGTCAAGAACCATTACTTCGGTTGGTTCGCGTAAGATGCCATTAAAGGCTTCGATGCTTCCTAAAACTTCCCAGTCTTTTTCATGTGAGGCCCGTTTTACAACGGCCCTTATTACAGCGTTTAATCCGGGGCAATCGCCGCCTCCGGTTACTATTAATACTCTTTTCATATCTTCCTTTCTAATCTGACGACCGCTCAGGGCGGTGTGACGGATTCTTTTGATTTTATTCTTATTATTTGGGCTTTCGGGTTAAAGAAATCGCTATGCCTTTCAGTGAACCTGAAAAAGGTTCAGACACAAGGCTGCGATTGTATATTAATGTTATTCAAGATGTTGCTTAACTTCTTTCATTAGGTTTGGTAAATGATTTACAATAATGCCCCATATCACATAATCATCAATTTTATCATAACCATGAATTACCCAGTTTCTGGCATCAACTATTCTCCTTGCACTTTCAATTGGTAAATCAGGATCTGATTTGAGTGCGCGATTTATCGCTTCTCCGATAATTTCAAGTTCTCTTTCAATGGCCCTGCGTAATAGTTTGTTATTTTGATAGTCAGCAAAAACCCTTTTCTCTCCCAGGAACTCGAAAATGGTTTCAATGGAAACTTTTACATCAAAAAGATGCTTTTTAACCTCATGCTTCATAGATCATAACTTTGGTGTTGTTAATACTTTCAATAAAATAAGGATTTGAAAGTGAGTTTTCTGTAACGATATCTACTTCCCTATTGAAGAGTTCCCTGAGTTTATAATGCAGTAGAAAATAATTTTCAGAATATTCATCAACAGATATATCGTCAGTAAACGAAATCAAAAAATCAAGATCACTTGCATCCGAAAAATTTTCGGTGACGACTGACCCAAAGGCATAAAGCGATTTTATCTTCATGCTCTTACATATATCAGCGAGTTCCTGCCTTTTGTTTTCAAGTATTTCTGTCATGGCCGGTTGATCAATTTGTAACACCTTTCAGATCGCTTTGAGCAGTCTGACGAATTGCAAAAATACAAATCTACCGGTTAAGATCAGTATTTCCTTTCCAGAGCGAAGCCATTCAGGGAGGTAGCTTAATAGATTATTGTCAAATTATTAAAATCCGAAGAATGACTCCGCTTTGACTGCTCCTTGAGCCCCGGAATCTATCGGTACGATATGGGGTGTGGGAATAGTAAGTTTGGATTCGCAAATGTTTAGGCATCCAACCACGCCTTAAAGCGCGTAACCTTATCAATACTCACAAAAATTTCCCCGTCGTAGGGCGGGTTCAAATCAATTTTGAGCCTGCTTTTGGGGAAAACATGCACGTTGCGGATGGCTTTTAGCCTGATGAGAAACTGGCGGTTAATACGGAAAAAATCCTTTGGATCCATTTGATCGGCAAGTTGTTCAAGGCTCAGGTCAATGGGATAGTGAAGGTTGTCGTGGGTGACCAGGAAAGTAATGCCCTGGTTTGAATAGAAATAGGCTACCTGTTCAACGCTTACTGTTTTGATTTTTTCCCCCACTGTTATACTGAACCGGGTTTTGTATGAAGGCTCTTTTTTTGTGATCAGATCAACAAGCGATTGCATATCAATACTGGCGCCTTCCGGTTTTTTCCACTCCTTGTATTTATTGATCGCATTATGAAGTTCTTCGGGCAGGATGGGTTTCAGCAGATAATCAATGCTTTTCATCTTAAAAGCTTTGATGGCATATTCATCGTAGGCGGTGGTGAAAATGATAGGTGAATTCACTTTTACTTTTTCAAATATGGCGAAACTTAATCCATCGTCGAGGTGGATGTCTAGAAAAATCAGATCGGGGTCGCTGTTGTTTTCAAACCAATCTATTGAATCTTCAACGGATTCAAGCTTGGCGAGCACCTCAACGGCAGGGTCGTATTTGGTGATCATTTTTTCAAGGTGATTGGCTGCCAGTTTTTCGTCTTCAATAATTATCACTTTCATGTTGGAAGTATTTTTTATTTGTTTTTATGATCGTACATTCTTCGTTTATGCAAAGTTAAAATGTTATATGTGAATTCCCGGTTTTATCAAAACAGAGGTCATAGGCTGAATCCGTTTCTCCATTTCTTTTAAGACTGGATGAGGTTTTCTTGCTTGTTCAATAATCATTTTAGCTTGCTTCATGTTTTTTACAATAAAGGAATTCTTGCCAGAAACCTGTTGCCTTCAACATTGAAACTTGTCTTTTTCTCGGTAAAGTAGCTGTACCGGTTTGCAATGTTGATCAGCCCGAGGCCGGTTGATTCCATGTTTTTTTCCCTTTTCTGGAAGTTGTTTATCACATTGAGGTACTCATCGTCGTCTACAAATATGTCAATGTTTAACGGTGACCTGCGGCTAAAAGTGTTGTGTTTGATGGCGTTCTCAATAAGTATTTGCAACGAAAGCGGTGGTATCTTTTTTTCGAGCTTGCTTTCGTTTATGCGATAATCTACAAACAGTTTGTCGCCAAAGCGTATGTCGAGCAAAAATGTGTATGCTTTCAGGAATTCCAGTTCGGTGCTGAGTTGTACAAGGTCGTCGGAACGATGTTCCAGTACATAACGGTATACCTTTGACAGTTGCCCCGTGAATTTTTCTGCGGTTTCAGGGTCAACGCTGATCAGCGAAGTAAGCACGTTCAGGCTGTTGAACAGAAAATGCGGATTGACCTGGTTTTTCAGCATCTCGAACTGCGATTGCAGATTTTCCTTCTGAAGCTGCAACAATTCGGTTTTTTTTATTTGTAATTCACTGAAATAGCTTTCCATCTGTTCGCGCGTGGCGGAATAATTTTCTTTCAGCAAGGCCATTGATTTTTCAAGCTCCGCTTCGAGCCTTTTTCGCTCGGTGATGTCCTGCGCCATTGAAGCAAGCCCGATTACCATGCCCTGGTCGTTTTTTAAAGGTGTGTTGTACCACTCGCACATGATGACGCGGCCATCTTTCGTAATGTTTTCATTAACATTGAACGAACCACCTGTTTGGTTCAGGATGTGTTCCCAAACCTTGTCAATCTGTTGATACTGGTGTTCAGGAACAATAAGTTCGTAGGCATGGCTCCCGATGGCTTCCACCCGTGTGAAACCAAATATCCTTTCTGCTGCCGGATTCCATTCAACCACTTCAAGGTTCTCATTCCATTCAATAAATGCCAGTGGTGAGTTTTGAACGTGCAGGCTGAGCCTCTTATTTGCTTCTTTGAGGGCTTCTTTGTTGCGGATGAGTGCCTGACGGTCTTTTTCATGCTCTGTATAATCGCGCATGATGATGAATGATGCCGGCCTGCCATCGTATTCAATGGTTGAGGTGTTAAATTCAAGATAGATATGGCTTCCGTCTTTTTTCAACCCGACAGTGGTAAATATAGTCGGAACCTGTTCGCCACGCATCCTGCGCCTGTGGATATCGGTCAGGTGTGCTCTGTATTCTGAGGCAATATTGTTGATAAAAGGCTTTCCAAGCAATTCTTTTTCCTCGAAGCCGGTAATTTTTGTGAAAGCCTGGTTCATAAACTTATACACCCCGTCCTGGACGATCAGGATGCCATCGCTGGCCTGATTGATGAGGCTTCGGTATTTTTTTTCCGATTTTACCAGGGCTTTTTCGGCTTCGCTTTGTGCTTCGCCGCTGTAATAGGCAGATGCTGATAAGCGGTTGTTGAGTATGCTCACAATAGAACCGGTGAGAAACGTGCCGCCGATAAAGAAACTCCATTCCAGAACCGGGATCCAACTCACAGGCTCAGTAGTCAGAAAATAGAGTATAAGGTAATACTGAATGATAAAAACAGCCCCGTGTATGAGTTGGCTGATATATGGAAACGGAACGAAAATGAACCAGATGATCAGCAGAAAACCCAGCCCGCCCCAGTAATGGCTGAGGATGCCTCCGTGCAGATATGAGATGGTAGTGCAATAGAATGCGCTGATGTAGAAGCCAACGTAAACACAGTTTCTTAACCAACTGTGGTTTTTTGAAAACAGGGCGATAAGAAGGTTTACGATAAAAATCAATATGATACCGGTTCTCACCGTAAAAAGTGATCCGGTGTGCTCATAGCCGGCAGCGCGGTCATAGAAATGAAAAATCACAACCAGCGCAATACCGATCAGGGTGATCAGGCTAAAGATGTTCCTCAGATTTTTTTCCCGGTAAAGCAGGAATCTGGGGCTTCGGTTATAGCTGTTTAATTCTCTTACTGATTGCATGACTGGTTTACGCATGATTTCCTTTATTCCTTAAAGAGCTGGGCTGGTTTAGGTTTTTATTTCATGAGACAAAATTATACCGGTAATTTTGAGTGTGAAAATGATTGTTATTGAGTACGGCCATTCTGAGCCTGAATGCCAGATAACATGGGTTGAACCGGAGTGCTGAAACTGAACCGCAATGAAACTCATCTGCCAGATGGCAGGCTGGATAAAGGGCCTGTTTTCTGTTGCACGAAAGCTGGAGTGATAAAATCAGAAAACCAGGCCTCCACATTCAGAATGGAACACCTGGTTTTCAGAAAGTCCCTTTTAGGTGCCGGATTAAAAACTATTTCCGTTGGGGATCTGATGTATTAATTTAGCGAGACTAAAAAACACCAAGCTTTAGCGTAAAGCTTGCCGAGTAATTATTCAGGATGTCATCGGATGTGTCAATCAAGCGCAGCCCGGAAGTATGACGGTAGCTGATCCCCAGGCCCAATCTCACGAATTTAACAAGATTAACTTCGAGCTCCAGGCCGGGTTCAAACACAAAGAACGAGCTGTAGTCAAGCAAATGATCCGTGTTTTCATGATATTCTTTACGCCAATCATACATGTCGGTTTTTGTATAAAATGCGCCTCCTGCCCCAATAATAATAGGAATTGAGATGTGAACAGGCAAATGCGATGCAATGGAAGGTTCGATAAACAACCCGCCGTAAGCGGCATCCAGATAGGCGCCGCGGCCTTCATCAAGGCTACCCGAATAAAGATTATTCATGTATCCTGATAAACCATAGCCTGCAAGGCCGATACTCAGGCTGCTGTTGAAAATAATGCCGGCTTTCGCACCCATCAGAATAGCATCCTGGTCGCCGACTCTGGAAATGCTTGTGCTTAAACCGCCCCAGCCGCCTATCCTTAAGGGGTCAGATCCGAATACACTTTGTATTTCAGTGTTTTGATGGGTGCGGTTTATTTTGTTGTTGCCGGTGGCCTGCACAGAAGCAGCGCCAATCATGAATGCGATAAGAATTGCAAGTGTTTTCATCATTTTGATTTTTTGATAGTTGCTTTTATCAGTTACTTTCTATTCAATTTGTTTTAGTTTCCCGTTTCCTGTCAGGTTCGTGTGTAAAGTACCCGGGTTTCCTGTGTAGAAAACCATTCCATTCCCGTTTATCTGAACATTGAGCTCCTTGCCGCTGTGAACCTCGCACTTTCCGTTGCCTGTGATGTGAACATTGCTATGTCCGGTGATCAAGTCCCTGCTGATAACACTTCCCGATCCTTTTATTGTTACGTGGTGTTTTTCAGCACTTCCTTCCAGTTTGATTTGCCCCGAACCTAAAAGTTCAGAATGTACTTCACCAGCGTGTTCAATGCTCAGATCAATCACTCCCGAGCCGTATACCTGAACGGTAAGCTTTTCGGCAGAAAAACTATTTTCTGACTTTATTTTTGCGCTTCGTATCGTAGAAACCTGCTGCAGGACCGGCATGCTGATGTGGATTTGCAGCCTTTCGTGAGTGCATACGGGCTCTGTGTACCTGATCTTCAGAGTTTCGTATTCCATAACAACAGAAAGATTGTTCAGGATGTTGTTCTGGCCTTCAATGGATACGGCATCCTGCTGGCTTCGGCTGATAAATACGTCCGCATCAACATCAATTTCGATTTTGTCAAATTTGTTTACATGGTATTGTTTTTCTATCATTGGTCCCTGGCCGGTAATGCCGGCGCCGTAATCGAGTTTTTCGCATGCGCTGAAAATGCTGAGTGTTATCAGCAGCATGACAGGATAAAGTAGTTTTTGTGTCTTCATGGCGTGAAGGGTGTTTAATTTTGATGATGCTGCAAAAATATCAGGGGTTTCTTCCAGCCCAAAATAAATATCGGTGAATGATCGGTTTTGGGGGATAAGGGCGGCAGTAGCCGGGTTGGAGTAAAAGAAGATTTTTTCTATCTTTGTTACTGAATCACTTAAACCTAATCTTTATTAAACAGATGATCATGAAAAAACAACATTTTTGTATTACAGGATTATTAGTGCTGATGGCGGCCTTCAACCTGATGCTGTCTTCCTGCTCGCCCAGGCAGGAAAAAGAGGGTACTTTGATAAGCCACGTGATTAATCCGGAATGGAGCATCCGTGCGAATATTTACGAAGTGAATACGCGGCAGTTCACGAAAGAAGGCACTTTCAATGCATTCCGCGAACATCTTCCGCGCTTACAGAATATGGGTGTTGATATTTTATGGTTTATGCCCATTACGCCCATTGGGGAAGTAAACCGCAAAGGCACACTGGGAAGCTATTATTCGGTGAAGAATTACCGCGAAGTGAACCCTGAATTCGGAACCATGGAAGATTTCAAGGCGCTGGTAGCCGAGGCACATGAGCTGGGTATGTATGTCATCCTCGATTGGGTGGCCAACCACACGGCATGGGACAACTACCTGGTGAATGAAAAACCGGAGTGGTTTACCCGCGACGAAAATGGGGAACTGGTTTCTCCTTACGACTGGAGCGACGTGGTTGACCTGAATTACGATGTCCCGGAGGTTTGGGACTACATGATTGATGCGCTGAAGTTCTGGGTAGAAGAAGCCAATGTTGACGGATACCGCTGCGATGTGGCCTTTTTGGTTCCCACCGAATTCTGGAACCGTGCACGCCGTGAACTTGATGAAATTAAACCGGTTTTTATGTTAGCCGAAGCCGAAGAGCCTGAGCACCATGAATTTGCTTTTGATATGTCGTACGGATGGGCCATGCACCATGTGATGAACGAAGTGGCTGCAGGAAAGAAAAACGCAAATCACATTGATTCGATGATTCTGGTAAACCAGAATCAGTTTCCTCCTGAGGCCATTTTGATGCACTTTACCTCCAACCACGATGAAAATTCATGGGCTGCTACGGAATTTACACGCTTAGGCGATGGTGTGCTCACCTTTGCAGTGTTAAAAGCAACCATACCCGGGATGCCCCTGATTTACAGCGGACAGGAAGCAGCAATGGACAAGATGCTGGAATTCTTTGAAAAAGATGAAATTGACTGGAGCGATATTCCTTATGAGTCATTTTATCGCGAACTGCTCACCCTCAAGCACCGGGTTCCGGCATTATGGAACGGGATACACGGTGGCACATATCAAAGAATACCTGCGGGCGATGATGAAAAAATATTTGCTTTTATGCGCAGCAAGAGCAATTCTGAGGTATTGGTGATCCTGAACTTTTCGGATGTATTGGTGGAAACCAATCTGATAGGCAATAAGTTTGCCGGAGAGTACAAAGCTGCCTTTGTTTATGAAGTGTTTTCTTTTGAGGAGAACGCAGAAATTGTCATGGCGCCCTGGGAGTACCGGATTTATTATAGATAGTTACAAGAATTATTCCTGTGCCATCTGGTTGCGCAAAGCATAAAGCAACAAAAAGGCTGGGGGAGTTTTCGCTTGCGAAAACTCCCCCAGCCTTTTTATCGGAAGTAAAACTATTCAGCCTTAGCGGGCAATCTGGATTTTGTGGCTTTCAAAACCATCTTCTGTGATTACCTGCAAAATATACAGACCGTTTTTCATTGATGAGACATCAAGCATGGTTTGCTTGCCGTTTACAACATTGTTCATCATCTGACGACCTGCCATATCAAAAACCTTCACCTCATTGATCAGGTTCTGACTTCTCACAGTTATGCTGTTTACAGCAGGATTTGGGAAAACTTTTGTTTCGGCATGCTTCTGAAGAATGCGGGTGCCGGTTGTTTCTTCGGTAACATTTATTGCATCAATCATAAATATGAAAGCATCGTAAGAAACATACTGAATGGCAAAATGGAATGCCTGTCCGTCGTAATCGCTCAGGTCAAACTCAAACAATGTCCAGTCAGTTGGCGCTTCCAGGTAATCGCCTTCCGAGATGAGTGTAAAATCAGCAGGATCGGTACCGGTGGTTGAAACAAGTACCCTGAACCGCTCAAGTCCATAAGTGCTTGTAATGGATTTCACATAGAAGCTTAGTTCGGTAGTTTCGGTTCCCATCAGTTTGGGTGAGATCAGCCATTTGTTGTCGTTGTAAAGCTCTGACTGTATGGCGATTGCATATTTTTCGCCGTCAACGGCAGGATGTTCACCAACTATTGATGGCATGGTCTGGGCGGGATTGAATGCCATAAAAGCAAATGCATCGCCTTCGCCGGGGAAGTTAAATCCACTGGCTGTATAAGTGGGCGCTCCCTGAACATCAATGGTGATCCAGGGTGAGAGATCGGTGGTGAAATCGTAATAGGAATCCCAGTTTTCGTATAATGTTGTGGGATAAACCGGAGGTTCCCAAACATAGCCCCAGATTGCGAAATCCATGGCATTAAAATTCACCCCAATGTCGTTGATATAATGCCATCCGGCTGCAATACCGAACATGCCGGCATAATCGTTCAGGGCCGGTTTGTTTCCGTAATAATTGGTGGGGTTCCACATATACTGGTTCCAGCGGCCTTCGTTTGAAGCCGATGAATTCGCAAAATAGCCGTAGATGCCGATCCAGTAAATGCCTTCTTCAAGGATGATGGGTTCATCCAGGAAAATCTGAGGAAAAGTGGGATCCAGCAGAGGATCCATAATCAGGTCTTCAAATAGAACGGCGCCGGGTTTGCCGTTTTCGTTGGCATGAATAACATAACCAAAACCGTCGGGATAGGCCCATGGATTACCCTGTCCGTCGAATTGAAGGAAGCCGCGTGCCCAAATACTGGTAATTACCCATTTATCACCTTCGGGGATCAGGAAATCGTCGGCTGAAACCACCAAAGAGGGGTTCAGACCACCAAACCATGTTGAAACGAGGCCGTTTGTAGATGTGGCAGGGTCCTGCCAGTTTGCACCCCATAATAATACATCTGTATCGCTGAGGGGGACAGTTACGCCATGTGTGTAATTCGTTGCAACCAATTCGTTGGATGCATTTGTCACCTGTGCCTGTGCATTCATGCCAATGAGCAATGCAAGCATCAGGGTTGTGAGTTGTAGTGTTCTTTTCATAATCTGTATTTTAGTTTGAATAAAAGGCAAATGTAAAGAAGTTTTTCAATGAAATTGAAAAAATCCTCAGAAATTTAGCGTATAACATTATTCTTGTTTGGTCATAAAAAAAGGCTGCCGGAATAGGGCAGCCTTTTCATTCTAATCTTTACGCTGGCAGATTAATCAATGCTACCGGTATTGTTATCAAACATCAGGGTGATTACCTGTCCGGCAGTACCGGGTACTGCAGCCTGGTCGCCACCATCACCACGATATTCAATCACACCGCTGAAAACGTTGAACTCGGCATTCCACCAATCGGGGATCCATGTATGATCAGCATACATACGGATGTTTCCGCTGGCAGGAAGTGCAGGAGAGGTAACAGTTTTGGCTGCATGGTCAACTGCGAATTTATTGGCTGCAACACCGGAATCCCATCCGCCAAATGCATCACCAATTCCATAAACTGCAGCTTCTTTTACAGAAACCTTAACCATATCTTCCCTGAGGTTGAGCACGATGATGTACACCTTGCTTTCAGCAACTGTCATATTGCCACCATCTTCGCCAACAGCTACGCCCTCAGCGTCGAATTCGTCAACATCACCGAAGCCCAGGTTGGGGCTGCCCCAGTTGGCTGCTGATAATTTCCAGCCCTGGCCGCCTTCTAGGTGGGCAATTTTCCAGAAAATTCCTTCGTTGTTGCCACCGCCGGCAAGTTTGTGCATGATTGCGTTGTCAACTGTGCCGGGTGTATCCCATCCGTAAGCGGTTGCAGCTCCAACAAGGTACATGGCGTCCGGATAATCGGGAAGTTCGGGGCCGTCGCCGGTGCGAACCAATGAGGCTGTGATCTTCTGGCCGAGTTCCCAGGTGAGTTGAACGGTGAATTCACCATAATTGTCATGCATCATGTCGGCGCCACCTGGCTCCAGATTGGCGAGAGTTCCTCCGAGGTTGCTGTTTACTTTTACGCTGCCATCATCGGCAATGAAAACTTTCCAGCCATTTGAGTAACGGAATTTATAAGGATCTTCAAAGAGAATAACTTCTTCTTTCTTAAATTCCATTTTGTTCAGGTCAAAAGTTGCTGTAAGCTCGGTGTCTTCGCCCCATCCACCTGGTGTTGCGGCGCCAATCATTCCCCACTTAACGCGGGCAATCATGACAACTTCAAGTTCTGTATCATAAACCACATGGTAAAGTCCGTCTTCGGGAACGGTGAATTTGGTATCGGTAACAGCAATGGGTCCACGCCAGAAATCGGCTGTTCTGGGTTCTTCACCGTCGCGGTCGGCCTCGGCAACAAGTCCGAAGTCGGCGCCTGGACCATAGGTCATGCGCTCAGCGCCTGCTACTTTTACAATATTGAATCCGTCGGCTCCGCCTTTTACAGCGATGAAAAGTTCCATCAATGTGGCGCGTGGTTCCTGGCCTACTTCATTCTTGGTTGATTTCATGAGGCCTTTCAGGTCAAAATCAGCGAGGGCAGTTCCTGCACCTTTCACGTAAAGTCCGTCTTCAACCAGAATTGGCGGATCATCATCATCGTCATCATCTTTCTTACATGATACCATTACCATGGCGGCAAGCATAAGCACGCCCATGAGGTACAGCATTTTTCTTAATGAATTTTTTTTCATGGTTTTCAAAATTTAATTTAGTTAGAAATAAAGGATTTAATTGAAGTGCAAATATATATATAATTCTAATTACAATGAAATGGGGTCCAGTGCGATATTTGGATTGGAATCAATAACCCACTGCGGAATCGGGAAAACATTACGATCAGGGGTTGAAGCTTCTTTTTCCCACCAGGCTTTATTAAATTCCCCAAAGCGGATGAGGTCTTGTCTGCGATGTGCTTCCCATACCATTTCACGGCCACGCTCTTCAAGCAGCATTGGCAATGTAACACCGCTCCAGTCTTCGAGGCCGGCGCGGTTTCTGATCATGTTTACATCACTGTCGCCATTATTGCCCTGGCGGATTTTGGCTTCGGCCCTCATCAGATAAACATCAGCGAGACGGAAAATCGGGAAGTCGTTGCTTAAATCGGCTTTGGCGCCACGGCGAACGGCAAATTTGTTCACACGAACACCTGACATGCGAATCTCCTGGGGGGTGTTGCCAGCACCCATAACAAGAGAGGGTATAAAGGGATTAAATACCAGTGGCAAACCACCGGCTCCAAGGTCACTTAATGGTTCGCCGGTATAAGTATACTGTTGCCCGACAAGGAACCAATCATGACGAAAATCATTTTCAGCATAGGTGTTATAGAAGTTTTCAACCAGAGCGAAGCCATTCCAGGGGCCGACTACCATTTCAAAGGTACGGTTGCTGTTGTAGTGCAGGGTCCTCATATGCAGATTGTGACCTGTGTAGGTGTCTTCATCATAGGGTATCACCCAGATGTTTTCGCTTGAATTTTCATTGTTGGTGGCAAATGCTGCAAAAACGTTGGGTTCGAGTGAGTAATTCCCGAGACCTATAATACTGTCGCATACTAACTCTGCTTTAACCCAGTAACCCGGATTTACACTGCCCGTATAAACGGCGTGGTTAAGATAAAGCTTTGCCAGCAGGCTCCAGGCCATGGCTTTGGTAACGCCGGTTTTGGATGTGCTGGGTTTAACATACGGTATCGCTTTCTCCACTTCGTCAACAATTGCCAGGAAGATTTCATTTCTGAAATTTCTCCTGGGCTGAGGATCTGCTGTCAGATATTCAGTGACGTAGGGTACATCCTTGTAGTTGTCTATTAAAAGATAATAGTAGTATGCCCTGAGGATTTTTGCTTTTGCGAGAGCTTCGTCAATAACCTCGTTTCCTGCTTCGGGGGTAAACTCCTCTATAAACTTGTTTGCTTCAATTATACCTCCGTAAAAACGGCTCCACATGCTGTTTACAGCTTCGGTATTGTTATCCCAGGCGTGCTGGTGCAACACTCTCCATTTTCCGCCGTCGTCCCAGTCGCCTGCCCGGGTGGGGCAAACTACTGCATCAGCGGTAACTTCCTGTGCAAACCACCAGCCGCTCCAATCCAGAAAATCACGCATGGGGGCGTAAATTGGACTCATTTTAAGATTAGGGTCAGCAATGTAGTCCGATGGGAGAATGCGATCGTAAAGGGTGTCGTCTAATTTGGTGCAACCAAAAACGGCAACAAGTATTAATATTATGGCTGATATTTTTTTCATTTCAGTCGGGGTTTTAAGGTTAAAGTGTAACATTTACACCGAAAGTGAATGTACGTGTTTTGGGGTAAACATTGTACTGATCCAATCCAAACGATCGCCCTGAGTAATTTATTTCAGGGTCAATGCCGCTGTAATTGGTGAGGGTGAATAGGTTATTGGATGCAAGGTAAACCCTGATACGGTTGAATCCGGCCACATTCCGCAGGTTATAGCCTATGGAGATATTATCCAGTCTGATAAACGATCCGTCTTCAAGGTAGTAGCTGCTCACTTTGGGATTGTCCCTGAGTCCGCGTTCGTATTCATCGGCTGCCGAACGCAACACATTGCGGTCGGGCAGGAAAGTGGGATTGCCGAATATAAGGCGGGTAGTATTGAATATTTCATGGCCGTATATGGCTCTGATGGTAAGGCTGACATCGAATTTCCTGTATAATTCAAAATAGTTTGACCAGCCAATATCAAAGTCGGGTTGTGCCGAACCTACATTGCGGCGCTCGGCCTGGGTAATATCACGGGTAACACCTCCGGCTGCGGTATAGAAAAGAAACATCCCGTCAGGAGAAATGCCGGCATATTCGGGCATGTACCAGGTTCCGATGGGTAAACCGGGATCAACAAGCTGTGTCCAGTTCTCAGCGCCAACAAGGCCGGGGCCTGATAAATAACCCTCTTTCAGGGTTGACCAGTTATAAACTCCGCTGGAAAGGTTGAGTACGTCTTGCTTATAGGTTGTGAACACGATCGAGGTTTTCCAGTCAAAATTGGATGATCTTACCGGATAAGTCTGAAGGTATAATTCTAATCCGGTAACTCTAAATTCCCCAACATTGGCCCAGGTTCTGTCAACCTTGTTTGGTGGAACCGGAACCGAATACGATCCAAGCAGGTCGTAGGTTCTTTTATCAAAAAAATCAATTGATCCGGAAACTTTGTCGTTCATGATGCCAAAGTCGAGGCCAATATTCAGTTCGGCATTTTCTTCCCACTTCAAATCCGGATTTGCATTGTGGGCAAACTGGAACAGAATGGAGGTTTCGCCGGTTTCAAAGTTAAATGAGTTGCCGGCGGCTTTGTAATACTCTATGTCATTATAAATCCCGATTTCCTGGTTTCCTGTGATTCCATACCCAACACGTAGGCGCAGGTTGTTGAGAAAACTCACATTCTGCATAAATTCTTCACCCGTGATGTTCCACATGGCTGAGGCCGAGGGGAACCAGCCCCATTCATTGTTTTTGCCAAATTTTGATGATCCGTCGCGACGGATAGTACCGGTGAGGAAATATTTGCTGTCCCAGTTGTAAATACCACGGGCAAAGAATGAAATCAGGCGGCTTGAGCTTTTGTAAGAAGTTACATCGCCTGCCTTTACGCTTTGCATCAGCGACAGGTCATTCATTTTTACAACATTGATGAAGGGTTCGCGACCCTGTGCCTGGAATCCTGTGAAGTAATCTTCCTGGAAAGAATAACCGGCCACACTCTGGATGTTATGCTTCCCGCTTGTTTTGTTATATCGCAGCGTGGTTTCCAGAATTTTTGATTCAAAATTATTGTATGACTTTCTGCCGTAGCCATCGTAGCTGTTCAGGTACATGGTGGTGGGCATAAAGTAAGAGCCTTCGTCATCGTTGCGGGTATAGGCGAGGTTAATGCCTGCTTCGAATCCCCTGAAGATCTCGAGGTCGGCTTTCAGGTAACCGAAATAGCGTTTTGCATCCCTTTCGTTATGAATTTGTTCAATCAGGGCCAGGGGGTTGTAATACTGGAAAACCCTTTCAATTTCGTAATATCCACCGAAATAAGGGCTGTCATCGGTTTTTACAGGATCGGTGGGGTTGCGTTGAAATGTCTGGAAAAGCACCTGGTCGGCACCCCAGCTTCCATAATTGATATAATCGTTGCGCTCAAAAGTTCCTGCAAGTCCCGATGAGATTGTGAGCCTGTTGTTCAGGGCTTTCTGGTCAAGGTTGATACGACCGATGGTCCTGGTTTTCTGCGAACCTTTGATGGCCCCTGTAAAGTTTGCGTGTGAAATGGAGGCACGGTAACTTGTGCTGCCATCGCCGCCTGAAAAGGCAAGGTTATAGTTTTGCGATGAGCCTGTGCGGTAGACTTCGTCCTGCCAATCGGTACTTGCGCCGCCATCGAGGAAGAAAGTCTGAAACTCCGGGTTGTCATTGATGAATTTCCTGAAATCATTTGCTGACATCAGGTCCAGCCGCTTTGCCACGTTCTCGAGAGAGACATAGCTGTTGAAATCAATCTGTGTACCCTTGCGTTCCTTTCCGCGCTTGGTGGTGATGATAACCACTCCAAAAGCGCCTCTGGCTCCGTAGATTGCCGCCGCTGAGGCATCTTTCAGCACGTTGAATGTTTCAATGTCTTCAGGAGCAATGGTGGTGGGATCGGCTCCCGGAACACCATCAATCACATAAAGCGGGCCTGTGGTGGTTGCAAGGCTTGATGCTCCCCTGATTTTGATATCAAAGCCACTGTTCGGGTCACCGCCTTGTTTTGAAATCATAACACCGGCAATCTTCCCCTGTAAACCCTGGATCGGGTCAACAAGTACGCCGCGGTTCATTTCTTCGGAGGTAATGCTGGCAACAGCTCCCGTACGGTCGCTTTTTCTTTGTACCCCATACCCGATCACCACCAGCTCTTCAAGGGCGGTGGCTTCTATCTCAAGCAGGATATTGGCTGTAGCGGTTTGCCCAGCAACAACCCTTACACTGAGAGTGGAAGGAATATAACCGATAAAGCTTGCTGTGATCCTGACATCTCCGGCCGGAACATTTTGCAAAGTGAATGAACCGTCAATTCCGGTTGATGTACCCGTGAGGGTTCCCTCTATCAGAACGTTTGCCCCGGGCAGGGTTTCACCTGTGATGCGATCACTTACCACACCCGTAATACTGCCTGTTTGACCCATAACGGCAACCATAGCAATGCCTGCCAGCAGGGTCAGAAAAAAGCGTTTTAGTAATATGCTCATAATCATTCAGATTTGGTTAATATGTTAATTGGTTGTTTAGAAAAGCTTTTTGAAACGCCTGTTACGATGGCTTGCAAATATACAAAAATTAAAAGTTTGTTAATATTATGTTAAGCCTGACTTTCAAATTTTTGCGTTATTTTTTGTGCAAACGTTTGCAATTTAATTACGCGGTTTGATTTATTTATGTAATTTGTGCCACTATTTCACAAACCGGTTCGGCAATGGTTTGCAGGAATATGAAAAACGTACTGAATTTTCGGTTACCAGAAACAATGTTCAAACAAGCATGAAGCCACATCTAGTATCCATCAGCGATATTGCCCGCGAGCTGGGAGTTTCGCCCTCAACGGTGTCGAGGGCGCTGAAAGACCATCCGGGTATCAGTTCCCAAACCAAAATGAAGGTTCTGGAAATGGCCCGACGTTACGATTACCGCCCGAACATTCTGGCCATGAGCCTCAGAAGAAGAAGCACCATGACAATCGGCCTGATCATCCCCGAGATAGCGCATCATTTTTTCTCATCGGTAATCAGCGGAATCGAGGAGCTGGCCTATTCTTCGGGATACAGGGTGATGATTTGCCAGTCGAACGAAGACCCCGAACGTGAAAAAGACAATCTGCAGGCCCTGCTTGATCATCGTGTTGACGGAATTCTGGTTTCGGTGAGCAAACACACCTCAAACTTCGATCATTTCAAGAAGGCCATCGAAAATGGCACACCGGTTGTTTTTTACGACCGCATCAGCGACGAACTGGCAACCGACCGCGTGATCACCAACGACTATGAAGGCGCCCGACTGGCAACCACACACCTGATCGAAACGGGTCGCAGGAAAATATTGCACCTTGCGGCTCCGGGCCATATGCTGGTAGGAAAAGAGAGGCTGAGAGGTTATCAGCAGGCGCTTTACGAACACAATATCGAACGCAGTGAGTCGCTGATACTTCAGTGCGATACCGGGAAACAGGTGAAGGAATTAAAGGATGAAATCCTGCAGAAAGCAAGGGAAATTGACGCCATTTTTGCGGTAAACGATTTCACCGCCATTGCAGCCATGCAATTGCTTCAGGAAAATGGTTTTATGATCCCGGATGATATTGCTGTGGCAGGATTTGGCGACGACCCGATTGCTACTGTAGTAAGGCCGAAGCTAACCACCGTTGAACAAAAAGGTTTTGAAATGGGCAGGGAGAGCCTGCAATTGCTCATTCACAGGATCGAACGCCCCGATGATAAAATCAAACCCCGTATCCGGGTCTTTGAAAGCTCCCTGAAGGTAAGGGATTCCGGATAAGCATCAGCTTTTCAGCCAAAACATGAGGCCTATTGCAGAATCAGTTTTTCTGTGAAACTGTTTGTGCCGGTCTGCAACCTCATCATGTAAAAACCGGGAGCAAGCCCGGGAGGTCGCTGCCAATGGAAACGGTGGCTGCCACGGTTCATTATTCCTTCGTGGATCATTGCAACACGGCTTCCCTGGAAGTTGAATAATTCAAGCGATACAAGGCCTGTTTCATCCATTTCGAAGCCGATGCTGATCTGCTTCCCGGCCGGAATGGGAGAGATGATGAGGTTGTTGCCGCGGGCAGGAGATCCGGGCTTGTTTTCACGGATACCCACAACATTTTTTGTGGTATACAATCTGTATTCGGCAGGTTCCAATGAAATTGCCATGTTTACATCGCTTACGTTCAGCGAATCGCCGCTGAAATATTCATACCACCAGCCTGTATGCTGAAATTGCAGTGTGGCATCTGCGGCCTGCAAGCCAAAGTTCCCGACAACCACGGCATTCATACCGGCGTGGTTCAGGTTTACCCGTTTGATGGCGCCGCCAAGCGAAATACTGAAATCATCGGTTCTGAATACATCATAATTCTTCTTCAGCCTGATCAGTTGTGCAAAAACATTAAAAACAGCCTCTCTTCGATGGTCTTCGGTGTAATCCCAGCGCACGGGTTTTGCGCTGGTCCGGCATCCGTCATTGATGCTTCCGTCGGGGCAGTGGTTGATGGAATAGTCGTAGCCCAGCTCTCCAAACTGCCAGATCATTTTGGGTCCGGGAATGGTAAAGAACAGCGCTGCAGCGGTTTCGATGCGCTTCAGGGCAATGGTGGTGTCTTTCACATTATGCGACGCATTGCTTGAGTTGCCCCAGGTTACATTTTTGAACATCAGGCGCTCTTCGTCATGGCTTTCCATATAGCCAACCAGATGGGGAACGCTCCAGCCCCGGTTTTTGTAGGAAATGCCGGAAAAGTTCGAGTTTGTCAGCCATCCCATGGTGGCTTCATTGTAGGCATAATTCATGTTGCCCCAAATCAGCATGCCATAGTTTGCCAGTTCCCTTTCCTCGCTGTTTTCGCAGAAGTGCTCCAGGATAACGTAAGCATCGGGGTTTACTTCCCATATTTTATCGGCCATTCGCTTGAGAATGGCAATCCTGGCGGCATCGTAGTTTGAGCCCTGATTGCCTGTTTGATGATTGGTGAACCCTTTCGTAAAATCAAACCGAAAGCCGTCTACTTTAAACTCGGTGAGCCAGTGAGCGTTTACACGATCAACAAACTCTTTGGTATAAGGGCTTGTATGGTCGAAGTCGGCGCCCCAGCACCATGGCTCATGCGGGCAGTATTCGTTGTACCAGGGGTTTTCGGGCGCCGGTTCCCAGAAATTACTCTTTGAATACATCTGAACCAGCGGCGATTGCCCGAAAGAGTGGTTCAGCACCATATCAATGATTACGGCGATTCCCCGTTTATGGCATTCGTCAATAAACCGCTGGTAGTCTTGTTTGCGACCGTAAGCCTTATCGGTGGCAAAATAGAAGGATGGGTTGTAGCCCCATGAGTCGTTGCCTTCAAATTCGTTGATGGGCATCAGTTCTATGGCGTTCACGCCCAGGCGCTCAAGGTAATCTAGCGTGTCAATCAGTGTTTTGATATCCCTGTCGGCAATGAAATCGCGGATCAGCAATTCATAAATAACAAGGTCTTCAACGGCGGGTGGCGTGAAATCCGTAACTTCCCAGTCGTAGGGTTGCTGTGCGGTTTGCAGAACCGATGCAATACCGGTTGTTTTGCCTTCCGGGTATTGGATCAGGCCGGGATAGGTTGATTCGGGTATCCATTTGTCGTGCCAGGGATCAATTACCTTGTGGGTGTAAGGATCGGCCAGCCGCAGCTCGCCGTCAATGTAATACTGGTAAATGTATTCTTTCCCGGCTTCCAGGTTTTGTATGGTGAGCCAGAAGAAAGTTCCGTCAGGCGAACGTTTCATGTAATAATCTTCATGAACCATCCAGTCGTTAAAATCGCCGATCACGAATGCATATTGCTTGAGCGCGGGCGGATCGTGAAGAACAAGGGTTACGCTGTTGTTGTTCAGATAATTGATGCCGTTGATCACCCCCGAAGGCAGCTCAGCCACCAGGGCTTCGCCACGGGCAAAGAAATAAACGGAATCGGTATAAAACTCATTTTCGTATTTTGCTGAAGCTTTTATCCATTGCGAACCGGGTTCATCGGCCAGTATCTCTGAACTGATCGTTTTACCGGCAACAGCAGCCAGCAAAGTGGAGTTCAGAAAAAGGAACATGCTGTCGGCTTCGCTGGCTGTGGCTTGAATGGTGAGCATTTCATTCAGTTCAATGATTGAACCGTTTGCCGGCGAGGTAATGTTCACCTGTACTCCCGGAGGATAAACGTTTGCAAAAATATCGGATCCATCGCTGTTGCGGCCTACCTTTGATCCGTCGGCATTGCGGAACACAAAAGCCATCTGCAAAATGGTTTCCGATGGCGGAACTCCGTAAAAGTCGCGAACTGATGGTTTGATGACGATCTGATACAGGTTATTGCCAAGCGGGGTCATCAGGGCTTTGCTGGTGTTTACACTCCAGTCGGCTATCACGTAGCGCCAGGCGCTGGGACCTGAACTGAGATTGGTGATCACGCCGGTGTGCGCGTAAATGGGCGGAGCCACGTTGGCCAGTTCCCCGTTGCCTTTGGTGGCATCAAAAATAACAACCACCGAATCGGCATCGGTGGGAAATGGCGGATTGGTGGTTATAACCTGTGAAAAAAGGTTGCTAACCGGCAAAAGCAGCATGGCCAGCGCGGCAGTAAAGTATTTCATTCTGATTGTCATCGTTGTAATATTTTTTGGCAAATATATATAACTTTTTGCGTAAGGGTTTTTCCGGCCAGAGATGGGGATGTGATGCAGGTAGAAAGCGCCGGATGTTTTCTCCGGGTTCTGATGCGCCTTTTGAAGGCGTATTATTTGCTTCTGGCGCGCCTGAATACAATGTTATAGAAGGCCCTCCAGAAATAAACACAATCGGTCCGGAAAGGTTTTCTGAAATAGGATTCCAGGTAAATGTTTTCGTTTTCCATAACTTCTTCCAGGGTCTTTGGGGTGGGAAACTGTGCGTAATAGGGTGGGATAAGACCGGGTTTAACCTTTTTTCGTTTTTCCTGAAGCCCGTGTTGGTAAAGCGAAAAATAATGATTGCTGAGCGGTCTCACGCCTACGATTTTCAAATCGCCGTTGAGCAGGTTGATGATCATCGGCAATTCATCCAGCCACATGGAGCGCATGAACCTGCCCCAGTTGGTCACCCGGAAGTCGTTTTGGAATTTGCCCCCTTCCTGCAGGCTGTTCTCTTTGTATACGTACTCCTGAAGGTATTCGCTGTAGGCGTGCATGGTGCGCATCTTAAAAACCTTGATGATCTTTCCGTTTTTTCCCACGCGTTTCAGTCTGATCAGCGGGCCATAGGTGGGCTGGTAATCAAACACCGGTGCTGTGACCCTTTTGGCAGTGATCCACATCATGCCGCCGATCTCTTTTCTTTCTTCCACTTCAAAACCGCATGAATAGAGTCTTCCGAGTATTTCGGCAAGGGAAAGCACCCTGTTTTTACCCGAAGACAACATGAAATAGAGCTTTTTGGTAAGCGGAACTTTGGGAAGCACACGATGGATGACGGAATCAATAAAGTAAGCAACACGGTTGATAAGGGGAGGATATTTTTTCAGGATCCGTTTTTTTCGCAAACAAAGGGTCTCAACACAATTGATAAACACACCACTGGTTTTCAGCTTCACATTCACCGCCTCCAGAAGCTTGTTGATGAATTGCACATCGTTGATTCGCCTGAGGTTGACAATGGTCTGGAAATAATTATCGGGTAGGTTCAGGATGTTAAAGCGGGTAGTGGTAGAAATCACCAGGGTGCCGGTTGCATCCAACCGGATGATTTCTTCGAGGTATTCCAGCACCTCGTTTCCGGATTCTTCAAGAATGCTTTCGCGGTAACGTTGGTTCTGAATGGTAAATGAAGGTTTCTGTTCAGGGCTTTTGCCATTTTCCAGCGATTTCCTGATGGCCCTCTCGTGTTCAATATCCTGCTGTTCGGGAATGATCACAGCCATGCGGAAAGCCTGATACACAGAGATCCAAAGAAACTCAAGCACGGCAATGCCCAGCATGGTTCCCAGGATGATGAGGCGTGAAAAATGTGTGAGCTGAAACATGTACATGGCCAGCACGGTGATTCCGGCCGTGTAGAAAAGCGCTTTGGCGTACATATTGAGCATGGAGAAAAACCGCATTTCTTTATCATGCTCATACTTGTTGAGCCAGAAAGAAGTGATCAGGAAAATGGTAAGGAACACAATGAATGGCAATTGGTAGCGGTCAATCACCAGGTCAACGGGGCCCTTGTAGAGATGGCTTGCCAGCAAAAAAGCAGCCAGCACAATAACCATATCTGCAATGAGGTGAAGTAGAAAGCGTTTCATTGTGTTGGTTTAATCAGATCCTTCAGGTTGGTATTGCAGCGTGTTGCCGGTAATTCAGGTCTTTCTTCGGACTCTTTTATGGCCTGGATGATCAGTGATGCTGCAAATAAAACCGGTCGGGTTTACTTCCTTGTTTTTTATTATGCAAATTTGTGAAAAATAAATGCAAAAAACGAAACAAATGAATATTCGTCAGGGTTCATTGAGTATTCGTAGTGGTTTTGGAAGAATTCGTATTTTTTTGTGCCTTATCCGGTTCGCAACTTATACTTTTTTAAGAACACGGAGCACATTGTACCCCAACTCTGCAATGGCATACAGCATCGGATTTGTGACACGGCTCCAGCGACCGTGGTTCACCCAGTTGCCGCCGAAACGCGCCTTGAAATCCCTTACCCCATAGGGCCTTGAGGGAATACCCAGTCCCATAAAATCAAAATCGGTGCAGCCCAGCTTGTTGCCGGCCTGCATCGCTGCCCAGGTAACCAGCACACTGGGGTAGATCTTTTGTGCGCGAAATGTTTGGTCCAGCCCGCAAACATACCATTCATAGATTGAGCCCCGGGGTGTGAAAGGGCATAAGATGCCTCCTATAACCCGGCCGTTGTAGAGACAAAGTATAATTCTGCCATGTATTGTGCCGGCCTGGCAAAGTTTGTGAAAACGAAGAAAGAAAGACTTCCGCGGAAGAGGTTTTCTTACTTTGGTTTTATATAAATCAAGAAGTTGGTTGTAAAAATCCTCCACCATCCTGGTGTCGGGCTGATCAATTATAGTGGCGCCATTTTTCAGGCTGCTGGTTATTTGTCGTTTGCGTGAATCGCTCAAGCCTGCCCATGCTTCATCAATATTGTGGATGGGCTTGATCAGGTTGAGCCTGTCGAGGCGACGAAAACCGGCTGCTGCAAAGGCTTCTTTTACATTTTCCTGATCCACATCGTTTCGGAACTGGGTGAAAAGGGAAGTGCCCGAAACTTTCTTCAGGGATTCAAGCAGTTTTGTGATGGTTGCAGCCGGGTCATGCCCTTCAGCAATTACAGGATGACCGTAAATGACTGTGCGTTCCGAGACCCGTGCTTTTATTCCCTTCCCCTCACGGATGTTGGCGCCGGCAAGCGTTGCAACAATCTTGCGGTCCCGGCTTAAAACAATGATAAAGGGTTTGAAGCCTTCGGTTTCTGAAAGCAGGTTAAGAAAATCGGGGCCCTGGAAAAATGAAGGGGGGTGCTGATAAAAAAAATCCCGGATCTCCGGGCTGAGGTCGGCTGGGTTCCTGATGATGTTAGCGTGGAACATAAACGGGATTTTGCCGCGAAAATAATGTTTTCTGTGAAACCTTTAAGCCGGAACCATTGGGGATTTTATTTCAGATGCCGGCCGGAACCGGCGGTGCTGCGGTTCTTTCAACAAAAAAAAGCTTTCCTGGGGTTTTTTAGGGTCAGAACCCCATTCCGAAACCGATGATCAGGGTGCCTGTTTTTCCGTGAAGATAGGGCGGTGTGAACAGGTTGAGGTAGTATTGTGCAGTGTTGCCGTCAACGTCAAAGCCCTGTATGTTGCTGTGCTGATATTCGGCAAACAACCTGATGTTGTATAAAGGCATATATTCGGCCCTGAAAAGTAGGGTGGTATTGCTCCAGGTGATGTCCTTCAGCACGGGATTCTGGTCAAGAGGCTGGCCGGTTCCATGCTGGTAGATATACACATTTCCTCTTTCGGCCTGCAACCATGAGGCGGTGAGCCTGAGGGTGCTGAGGGGTGCATAACGCAGGGCAAGATAGTAATCGCGGCTGTTGTCGCGCAGGTAGTGACCCAGGTTGAAGCGGTTGGTTTCGAAAGTGGTGGTGGGAACACGGTGCTGGTAAGTCATGGGCTTGGTATAGGTCATTTCGCCAATGAGGGTAATATCCTGCAACGGCCAGCCGCTTAAGGCGAAACCACCCTTGTGGCTCAGAAAATTATGCCTTTCCGGGTCGCGGGTTCTTACTATCGAGAACTCATCAACATACAGTGTATAGTACAGATGCAGGTGGCGTATCTGCCTCGAGCTGATGTTCATGAACATCATGGAATTGTCGTTGGTGGTCACACCGCGTTTGTAGGTATGCGGGATGGATTTGAAAAAGTTGAACGGAAAGAAATAAGCCGGGTGGGGATTGGCATGGTCGTAAACAATGGCATTGCCCACAGCCAGGTGCAGCCTTTTAAAAGGCTTGAAAGTGAACATATTGGCAGTGATGTATTTTTCGTAGAATACCTTGCGGTAAGCTCCGTCGGGCATGTATTTCGACCGCAGGCTGTCAGTTACTTCGGAAACCAGCCAGCCGTGGAAGTAATCGAACTCAAACCACGGGGCAGGGTTCAGGTGCAGTTTGATCATGGAGAAAGAGGGTGTGCGGCCCGAAAAGATATTGGCCCCGTTGTAATTGCTTCCCCACTGAACGTGGTCCTTGGTTAAGCCGATGTTGCCCCAGTTCCAGGTGTAGGTGATGCTTCCCCGCATTTCGCTGTAGTCGCCGCCCTGGCGGCCCATAACGTTGACCTTGTAGTTGCCGCCGGGTTCCTGGGTGAGGAATGAAGGAAATGCCAGGATGTTGTTTTGCTGATAATTGTCGCGCACACTTGCGTTGAAACTCCAGTTTTTACCGATATAGGCCATGCCTTCCAGTCCCCCGTAACTATGGAAGAAGCTTTCTTCGCCGGTATTGAAAAACCGTATGCCATACACCGGCCGCATGGTGATGCGGGAAAGGCTGTCGCGCCAGATCACTTCCGGAGGCCCGAGGTGAACGGATAGGGTAGTGTCCTTGCGGTAAAGCGGCAGCAAGCCCGGTTTCATCTGATCCAGCTCCAGGGCGAATTCTTTCATCAGCAGCCTGAGGCGGGCCTGCTGCGAACGGCTCAGCTTCTCTTTATTGCCGGCGGCCTGGCTCAGCCATGTTGCAATATCCTGCCGGCTGTATGGCTTGATGGCAGTGTTTACATCAATGAAATGCTGTGTGGCGAGTTCGTCAATGAAATCGTACAGATAGTGGTTGCTTATGTGTTCGTAAGCGGTTTGCGGCTTTGCCTGGAGAGAGGCAAATATCAGCAAAAACAGGACTATATGGATTTTTTGATTCATCTGATTAAAACTTTGCTACATAAATGATTTTAATAAAACAGCTATTCCCTGAATGATTAGATTAACTTCTGCGAACGATGGAATGTTCATGTTTTGGTCATCGTTGCTTGCCTTGTTTCACCTGGCTAAATGCCTTGCTTTTCCGCGTCCAGTATGGCCTGGAGGCAGCGTTGGGCGGTTTTGCCGTCCCACAGTTCGGGCCGTACCGGTTTTCTTCCGGTGGCAAGGGTGTTTTGGTATTCGTTGCGTATGCGCTCCACGTTGTTGCCTACCAGCACGCTGGCGCCGCCATGCTCCCGAAGCGTTACGGGCCTTTCGGTGTTCCAGCGAAGGGTGAGGCAGGGGGTTCCAAGCACGGTGCATTCTTCCTGCAGGCCTCCGCTGTCGGTAAGCACAATGCGGGCGCCCATGTTCAGGCGCAGCATATCAATATATCCGATGGGTTCCAGCAGTATGATCCGGTCGCTGCCGGCAATCAGGTCCATCAGGCCGAAGTCGTGCAGGTGCTTGCGGGTGCGGGGATGGATCGGCCAGATAATATCCATATCATTTGCTACCTCGCCTGCCAGAAAACGCACAATGGGTTCCAGCACATCTTTCCGGTCAACGTTTGAAGGGCGGTGCAATGTGAGTATGGCGTATTGGGAGGGTTCGGCAGTGTGTACGGCAGCGTGGGGGTGGCGGTTTCTGAGGATGATATCGCCGATTGTGAGTTTTTCTGCTTTCCCGCGCATGGCTTCAAGGGTGTCAATCATGATGTTGCCCACAAACCTGATGCGGTGCTCCCCGGCGCCTTCCTTGCGGAGGTTTTCGGATGAGAGCAGATCGGGGGTGAGGAGCAGATCGGATAAACGATCGGTTACCAGCCGGTTGATCTCCTCCGGCATTTGCATGTCGCCCGATCGCAGCCCGGCTTCAATATGGCATACTTTTACCCATTCTTTCTTTGCCGTTACCGAGCAGGCCAGGGTTGCATTCACATCGCCTACCACCACTACCCAATGGGGCTTGTGTTCGCGCAATACCCTTTCGAACGCAATCATGGTTTGCCCTACCTGCTCAGCGTGCGAACCGGAGCCTACGCCCAGGTTGATGTCGGCTTCAGGAATGTTGAGATCGGTAAAGAACTGCCGCGACATGTTGTCGTCGTAGTGCTGGCCTGTGTGGACGAGGAGGTGGTTGATGTTTCGTGTTCCGTGTTTCGTGTCCCGATCCCGATAGCTATCGGGACTATCGGGAGGTGTTCCGGGAGCAGAGGACTGCAGTTTTTCATTGTGCTTGTTAATGGCATGGATGAAGGGTGCGATTTTCATGAAGTTTGGCCGTGCGCCCACTACCGAGATGATTTTAAGTGACATTGTTTTAATGTTTGAAGTTCAAGGATTCAAAGATTCAAGGTTTACCCCGTGAAATGCGAGGCACGGGCTTAATTCAACGGTGTTCATTATTCATTCCCTGACTAATTTCGGGATTTCATCACCATAACTCGTCGTTCGTTTCTACAGATTATTGTTTGGCAGGAAGGTTTTATAAGAATGGGTTTAAATTATGGTTCAAACAGAACAAGTTTTAAATCAGGGAGTTTATGAAAAGATTTGTCGGATGTGATCAAAGGAAGATCAAGATAGATGGAAGTTGCCGCAATGATTGCATCGGGAAGTTTTACAGGATATGACTGCAAAAGATCCTTGGTTATTTTCTTTATGTCAGGATTAATTTCAGCAATATAACAACTTCGCACCAATGCATTTATCTGCTGAATGTCCTGTGTACTCAGGCCTTTTTTACCAAAGAGTTCCAGTTCGGAAATCACTGATAGCCAAACGATTTTACCATCTAATATCCGGGCAATTTCTGTGTTGCCGTCAAGTAAATAGATTAAAGGATTGGTGTCGGTTAAAATGCTAATCCCAGTCATTTCTTAACCTTTTTTGATATGCCAGGGCATCTTCGCCCCATTTTACTTTTCCAAGATGGAGACTGGCATTGAACTTTCTTGAATGCTTTATTTTCCGTAAAGCCTCATCCAGCTCTTTCTTCTCCATGCCTTTTTTAATTATCAGAACCATAAATATTTAGTTTGATTACAAAGATACATTTATTTTCACGCTTTGCCAGCATCGTTTTCTTTAATCCATTTACACCACTTCCATTAGCTATCGGGACATTACTCATTACTCTCGCACTATGCGGCGAATTCTCAGATAAACATACAGCGCCCCAAAGCCCGCCAGCACCCCTATCGCATTGGCCAGTACGTCGTTTACATTGAAGGCCCGGTAAGGGAGCAGGTATTGGATGCCTTCGGCGCAAACTGCGAAAAGCAGCCCTGACAACATCCATGATCCTTTTCTTTTTTGCAGCATTAAGCCGAAAAAAGCCCAGGGTAGGAACAACAACGCATGCAGGAAATAATCGCCGCGGAAGCGAAGGATAAAAATATTGTTCAGCTCCCCTGAATTCAACGGAAGCGACATCAGCAGGATAATGACGGAAACGTATGCAATGAAAAGGTTTGGGATGCTAAGAAAGCGCTTAATCATGGTCGGTAGGCGGATCGGGATCGCGGGTTTTGTTATATGTGTAAAAAATAGCCTGGCAAAGCGCCAGCCAGATGGATTCAAGCACAGCTATGCCCAGTATGGTTCCCAGAACGATGTACCTTGAATAATCGCCCAATTGAAAAATAAACAGCGCCAGGGCGCTGATGCCGGCGGTGATCAGCAGCGCCTTTGCGTAAGTGATTAACATGGGCAGATATTTTTCATCTTTCCTGAATTCATACTTGTTGAAGATGAAAGATATGATGAGAAACAGGATCACAAAAACAATAAAAGGCGACTGGTATTTCTCAATGGCGGGCAGGGCCGGGCCAGGGTAATATTTGACGGTTACCAGAAAGGATGCCAGCACAATCATCATATCGGCGACCATCAGGAATAGAAACTTTTTCATTTGGGTGTGGTTTTGATGGCGAAGTTAAGGAAAAATCCTTCAAAGATTCAAGAATAAAGGAATTCAAAGATTTTCAATGTGGAGGGGATCGGGACTGATTTATTGTAACGAGAAAGAAGCATGAATGGGTTGAAGGGTTGTTTGAATGAGGATAGGTTTTGATGCACTCTCCGCACCCCCCTCCGGCTTCACCTAAAAGGGGAGAGAATTCCGCCGCGCCAGTGGTATATTTCTCAGCTTCCGGTGATGAACCGTGTAACCGGCAAGGGTAATGAAGGCATAACCCTGCGATTGGAGGGCTTGCAGGAGTTGTTTGCAGGTGTTGAAAGTGAAGTCCATGATCAATTACATTCTTGATTGGGAAGTTGTGTAATTGGGATTTTTTTAATTAACGTACTTTTGGCGTTCCGGGCACTTAGGTTTTGGAGTTGACATGTTATGAAATAATTTCACCGGCCCATAATTTTTCAAGGAAGGTTTTCCAGGGCATAATATGCACCTGGTCAATTTTTCTTGGATAAGTATCGTTGCTGACCAGGATCAGTTTTTTCACATTGTATTCTTCAGCAAAACTGTTAAGACCCCTTAAATGCCTGTGGTTTGCCTGTGAGGTTGCTTTGACTTCCACCGCTACTTCGTGATCACCCAATATGAAGTCAACCTCTAACTGTGATGCTGTGCGCCAGTAAAATACCGGGTAATTAAGACCGGAATAACTGCTGTGGGCATAGATTTCCTGGTAAATGTAGTGTTCAAAAGCTCTGCCGAAAGACTCGCTGCCTTGAGTTACATGGCCTCTTTTTAACAGGTGGTTTGCAATTCCAACATCAAAATAAAAGAATTTAGGCGCCTGTATTACCCTGCGTTTTGGTTTTTTCTGAAATGAAGAAAGAAAACGGCCTGTGAGTGTATCCTCAAGAATCTGAAAATATTCCTTGATGGTTGGTGCACTCACACCACAATCAGATGCAATGTTGGAGTAGTTAATTATTTCTCCGTTAGAAAAAGCAGCAACCTCCAAAAAACGAGCAAATGTGCTTACGTTACGGATTTTTGCTTCAGCCATCACTTCATCTTTCAGATAATTACCGATGTATGCCGACAGCAACTTAGCAGGGTTTGTTGATAAATAGTGTCGTGGCAACATTCCATTGTTTAATGCCCTGTTCAGGTCAAAATCAGGAATTTCGGCAAAAACCAATGGATACAGTTCATACCGCAAGGCCCTTCCTCCCAGCAGATTGCCACCCGAACGAAGAATGTTCCGGGGGCTTGACCCGCTCAAAATAAACTGGAAACCACGGTTTACTATCAGCCAATGAATTTCATTGAGTAAAGCGGGAATTCTTTGAATTTCATCTATTATGACAAGCCTTGCCGGATCAACAGTTTCAAGGATTTCCCTGAGCAGGGATGTATTCCGCTGAAATTGCTCATATTCGTTTCCAAGAAGAAGGTCAAAATAGATTGCCTCGGGATATAGTTGTTTTAAGAGCGTGCTTTTACCGGTTTGCCGGGCACCCCAAAGAAAGGCGCTTTCATTTACGCGGCCTTCAAATGTTTGCTTTCGCTGATACATGATATTTAAAAGTGTTGGTTTAGATTATCATGATATTTTAAAGCGAAGGTATGTAAAAAATTGATAAACGCACTCACAATTTATACCGGTTAATATGAAGGCGCGGGGGTTGGTGTCCCGATCCCGATAGCTATCGGGACTATCGGGATCGGGACTATCGGGAGGTGTTTCGTGTTCTCTTCGACAGGCTCAGGGCGAGTGGTGTTCGGTGTTTTTTGTTGGATTGTTGCCAACTTTTTTGGTTGGGCTGAATCCTGTGCCGAAATAAGGCACGGCGATGATGACCTGGTCGCCGTAATTTTATAACGAAGTTTCAGTACTGATCCTGTTATTGCTAATGGCTTCTGGTTGCGCTTCCTGCAAATCGGGATGTCCGAGATTTGCTTTCCGGTTTATATGCTGATGGATTGACAGACAAAATCTTCAAAATTTTCGCGATGAATTACTTTGGTCTTTGACAGATATGTATTTGTAAACGTTTTGGAAACCTTTGCTGTTGATTTTGGGTTCCATTTAAACTCCCACGAAAGGATCTCGCCACCACGTTCCTCTATATAATCGATCTCCTGCTTTTGTGTAGTACGCCAAAAATAAGACGCTGCTGACACCTCGTTATATTCAAGGCACTTTTTCCTTTCACTGATCAGGAAGTTTTCCCACAAGACACCTGTATCCTGGCGGATGGACAGTGGATTATAATTTGATATGATGGCGTTACGTATTCCATTGTCATAAAAATATATCTTCCTGCTGCTTTTGATCTCATTCCGGAGATTTCTGCTAAAAGGTTCCAGTCTGAATATAATAAATGCCTTTTCAAGCAGACCGATATAACTTCCAATGGTATCCTTGTTGGCCCCCAGAAGATTTGACAATTCATTGAGCGACACTTCACACCCTAATTGCAGAGCCAAAGCCTTTAGTAGCCTGGGAAGCAAATCGGGCTTTCGGATCGACGCCAGTGATAATATGTCTTTATAAAGATAACTAGACGCCAATTGCTTCAGGACTGCCTCTTCATCACCCTTGTTGTTAATCACATCAGGATACATCCCATACACGATCTTTTGTTCAAGTTGCTTATGCGCTGTAAGGTAGCCATAGTGCTCCCTGAGCTCCCCCCAACTCAACGGATATAAAAGATATTCCCATTTCCTGCCGGTTAATGGTTCATTGATTTCATTGGCCAGCTCCAGGGCCGACGACCCACTAACCAACAATTGCTTATTTGCGAGTTGATCAATGATAATTTTTAAGGCTAAACCAATATTTTTAACCCTTTGTGCTTCATCTACAAATATTACCTTGTGGTGGCCAATGAGTTGTGTCAAATTTTCAAGGTTGGCATTTTCCAATTTCTCCTAAACAAGCATTTCATCGCAATCTAAGAAAAGATAGCTGCCTTTTTGTGCGGCAATTTTTTCAACAAGGTGGTCTTGCCTGTTTGTCTTGGGCCCAGCAAAATAATGGCTTTACCACTATCCCAACGCTTAAGGATGACCTTTTCTATGGTTCTTTTTATCATTTTATGCTGCAATGATGGCTAAATATTATAATATTCAGCCAATATAGCGCTAATTTGTTAATAAACTGTCTGAAGAGTGATTTTTTCGATTAATTTGATTTTTATGATTAGCGGTAACCACCAGCACCAGGGTGCCTGTCCCGCCTTGGCGGATCGAAGTACCGGATTTTGTGTCCCGATAGCTGTCGGGACTATCGGGAGGCAGTTGGCAAAGGGTAATTCAAAGATTTAAGGGTTTTAGGGGTTGAAAAGTACGGGTTTGTAGATATTTATGATGCGAGTGGCGATGGAGGCCTCATCCAATCGGAGTTGTAAGAGATGGTTGTGGCCTGGGGTCCTGTTGTGTTTTTCGGCGAAAGACTGGGCGGTGGTCAGCTTTTCCACCATACCGGCAGGATCAAAACCAGTGAAATAACAACCCGGGGTATTGCCCGTTACCCAGGCGGTATCACCAACATTGGTGGTCACAATGGGGCAGTTGCAGGCCATTGCCTCTTTGATCACGTTGGATGAGCCTTCCATATACGAAGTGGAGATAAAAACATCTGCGGCGCTCAAATTAAAAGCACTCAGATTTGTATGGTTTGATGGTTTAATATTTCGACGACCTTGAGTTGATTGTGATCGGAAGAAACAAAACACCAATCAGGATTTGCCAGCACAAACCAACCGGCAATATGCAGTGCATCCAGTGTTTTCAATGCAATTTCTTTTCCAAAACGTTTAATCAGCAATTGAGCCTCAGCAGCAATGGCAGCATCCAGCGGAATAACACTGAAAAGATTGAATTGATTATAAATGGCTTTCAGCAAGGGTTCCAGGTTATCTTTCGGAAATTCATTATTTCGATATTTCCTGTGAATCGCGCATATTATTTCGATCTGAGCCAGTTCAAGTACCCAGATATGGTTTGACGGATCCGAAACCATTGCTTTGACTATCTCTGAACCAGCCTCGTTGCTAAAAAGCTTTACCAGCGCTGAGGTGTCAAAATAATATTTCATATACGTTCTTCCCTGCCGGTGATAATATCATTTGATGACAACCCCTTGCCTCCCAGAAGATTGATGGCCTCAATGTAATATTCTTTGGATTTCTGTTTTATTGCCTTTCTGAGTCTCTTTCTTGCTGATAATGATTCGATAAGATCATTGATTATCTTGAGATCACCAGGGGCAAGCCTGTCAATTCTGGTTTTTATTTTATCCCTCAGTTCCATATCATCTTTTTTACAAAAGTAAGCAGAATTGTTGGCATTAGATTCAGATATTCAGAAGATTTAAGAAGATACGGTGTTGCGTGTCCTGTGTTTCGTGTTCGGTGTTCCCTTCGACACTTCGGCATGCTCAGTGCAGCGCAGGCTCAGGGCGGGTCGTGTTGGGTACCCGGTCACTGAGTTGCCTGTCCCGCCTTGGCGGATCGAAGTGCCGGGCTTTTGGCTGTGTAGGCCGGGGGAGTGGGTGTGATCTGTTATGGTCTTGTTTTTTAGAACGCGGATTATACGGATCTTCGAACGCGGATACTTCGGCAAGCTCAGCACAGGTTTTCACTGATCTTGCTGAAGTTTCGGGTTTCGTGTTCGGTGTTCCCTTCGACAGGTTCAGGGCGGGTGGTGTTCCGTGTTCGGGTTACAGCACTTTTCTTTCCTGTTAACCATCATGACCAGGCATCTGGAAAAATGCCTTATCAGGGAACAGGAACTTCCAGACAGGAAACACTTTAATATTAAACCCATTTTCTGAGATGGTTTCTTCTTCTTCTTTGGTGATGATCATCATTTGCTTTACGTTAATATGTTTTGACATTTTAACTAACGCATCTACTTCACGCTTCCGGGTTTCCGGGTCTTTTAAACTATAGCAAACCTGAAGGGCAAGTTCTATGACGGGTACGTAAAAATCCACCTCTGTAACACGCTGATAGTAATAAACATCTTCGCCAAACAAACGGCGTAATTGTATGGCAACCTGATTTTCAAGCAAGGAGGTTACGGGGTCGAAAAGAAAAAGATTGAGAATGCCATTGTCAGTAAAATAATATTTTTTGTTTGCGACTTTTTCTGCCAGTTTTGCCGCAATGTTTTCTACTGAAAAAACAAGCCACGACTCAGTAAGATAATCCAGATAATCAATCACAGTGTCGGTACTGATTTTTTTGCCGGAAGAGGATACCACATGCGCAAGCCTGTTAAAGGAGGTGGGCTGTTTTACACTTTCGGCCAGCTTGCGAATTAATACCTGCAAAGCGAAAGCATTCCGAACCTGATACCGGGTAATCAGGTCGCCCAGAAAAATTTTTTGATAGAGATTGCTGAGCCATGCCCTTTTGTCTGAAACCGCAATTAACTCGGGTAAGCCCCCAAAGCGGAAATATACCTCGAAGGCTTTGTTAATTTTTGCCGTATTGCGATATAGAAAGTTTTTGTCTTCAACATCCATTTGAAGAGCGGCCAGGTATTCCCGGAATGAATAAGGAAAGATGTTCTGGATTATGTAACGGCCTCCAAGGGTGGTGGCAATTTCACTACTTAACATTTTTGCATTACCGCCGGTAACATAAACCCTGTAATCCTGATCAGCGAGCCGGCGGGCAAACTTTTCCCAGTGATCAACAATTTGTATTTCATCAAGAAAAAAGATCGGTTTACTGTCAAACATTTCTTCGTAACTCAGTTTGATGCGGTCAAGATCGGCGCTTTGAAATGAGGCTATCCGGTCGTCTTCAAAATTGAAGTAAAGGATGCTGTCTTTTGTATAACCCGCATTGAGTAATTGCCGAATCCGTTGATACATCATATAAGATTTTCCGGCACGGCGCAGGCCTGTGAAAACATAATTGAGGCTGTCTTCAATTGCATAAGGGCGCTCATTAAATGAAATTTCAACGACCTTTTGCTGATACTCGGCGATCAATAGTTTAAGGAGATCCTTTTCCATTGGTAGGTGTTTTTATCGAATATAAAAGACAAAAATAAATAAAAGTTATAGAATATACACGATGAAATTTGTTGTGGAGGGTGTTCCCGGTCACTGAGTTGCCTGTCCCGCCTTGGCGGATCGAAGTGCCGGGTTTCGTGGAGTCATTTTTTAGGATCAGACACCCTGACTTGTCCAGAACATTGACAAAATAATCAACCATTTGTTAACCTAAAACAGGGTAACACCGGTGATATATTTAAAGTCTTTGGTATTATAAGTGAATAGTTTGCGCTTAATTGTGATCGCCGTTGCTGCTATGATCGCATCAGGTATCAGCAGACCATGGCTCAGGCGGAATTTTTCAATCAATTCAATGGCGATTTTCGAGATTGCATCGTTGAAATGAATGATATGGTATGCATTTAGTTTCTTTTTTATTTGCAACAATTCAGCCTTATTACGCACACCCTGATATATTTCCATTAATGCAACAGAAGGGATCAGAATGTTGTCCAAACCAATGTCTTTAAGCTGTGTCAAGGTTTTGGCTTCGCCTTTGAACCATGAAATCAGAATGTTGGTGTCGCATACAACTAATTCCTTTTCCATCCGTCTGCACGTATTTCATCAATAGTAACAGGATTGTCCTTCCAGATGCCGGCAAAATCGTCAATTGAAGGATTCTTATTGGCCCACTCAACAGGGGCTTCTTTCAAGTCCTGGTTTATTGCTGTGTTTGTCTCGTGCCTGGCAATTCCTTTGATAAAGCTGAATTTTTGAAGCAGGCTGATGAAGAAAGAAACATTTTCACTGCCTTCTATTTTCACTGTTATTGTTTCCATTTTGTTTCAGGCCATTGATTTAGCATACTGAATGATTATGCAAAGTTAACAAATTTTCTTGTGATTATCTTATGATTCAAATGATTCCATGCCTTACCTTCGTCCCCTGATCTTCGACTTCGGATTTTTTATGATAGCTATCAGGCGAAGTATTGGCTTCCTTGTTCTGTGTTCCCTTCGACACTTCGGCAAGCTCAGTGCAGCGCAGGCTCAGGGCGAGTCTGAGGGATACAAGCCCTGCAAGGGATTGAAGCCCTTTGACAGTGCAGTACCTGGCAGGAGCAGATTTGGCAGATTTACAACGGATTTGCTGTTTGGATATGCGGACGATGTGCGCCAAGGGAATTGGCTTTGCCTAATAAAAAATCATTGGCTAACTGGTTTAAACTATTCCGGGCAGCATCTAAGTTTAATGGTTCTTTATGCCAGTTTACATTTTCAAACCATTCTACCATGAATGTACTTAACCGTTGTTCGACATCCAGCTCATTTATGGCGGCTTTTTGTTTTGTGTGATAAAAAATATCCGGCCATTGAAAAGAATAGTTCAGGGAAATGTGTATGATGTCAAAAACATCTTTTGGCTCATCGCGGCCGATGAGGGCTGACAATTTATTAGCAAGGATGTTGAAAGGGGTATCAATTTGGCCAAATCTGTAATCCAGGGGCTTTCCGGCATAATGATCCACATCATTCACCAATTCTATTTTCAGGGAAATTTCGTCTTCCGTTAAAAATATTCTGGTAAAATCATCTGCAAACAAGCATTGTTGTATATTCACTGCAAACCTGCCATTTATCTTTCGCATTATTTCAGCAATGCAAGCAGCATAATTGGCTCCGGCATTCATGAAGAAATCCAGGTCGTCGGAATGCCTGTGATTGAGATAAAACCGGCCCAGCGCTGTTCCTCCGGTGAGGTAAAAAGGAAGCCTCAGCGAAACCCACCAGGAAAGAAATTTATTCTGAAGCCGGTATAAGCTGATGTAATCTTTTTCGGACGAATTCATATTTTTGCCTCAATGACTTTGACCTGATTTTGCTGATGGTGTGCTGATTGAGCAATTTTTTTATCTCGACTGGCGGAATAAGCTGAATTACTGTGAACCAGGGGTATGATTCAATGATCTTCAAAAAGATCTTCTCACGGGTATAATGGCCGGTAAAATCTAATTTGCCGCGCAATACCTGATCGGCCTCATTGATGGGAATATGATAATCCCAAAAAATCTGGCCTAAAAGTCTATGTCGCTCGGCAGTTTCCATTTAAGGTCTGTGTTATCTGTTTTAGATATTCCGTGAACCCTGTTTCTTCATGCACCAGTATTCTGTATAACAAGCTTACCGATAGAATAACTCACTCCCTGATTTTCTTCACCATTGGTTTGCTTTTGTTTCTGAAAAGGCAATTCATTACAAAAGTAGCAATATTTTAAACTCATAAAGTTGCATAAGCAATTTCTCCGGTTCATTTTCGCCTGTTTTCGCTGCGAAGACGCTCATGTTCAGATGGCTGTCAGTATAGGTTTGGATTCCGGCCTTCGGTGTTTTTGGGCTGTGGAGGCTGGGGTAGTGGGTGTTACTTGTTGTGGTCTTGTTTTTTAGAACGCGGATCAGGCTGATCTTCGAACTCGGATACTTCGGCAAGCTCAGCACAGGTTTTCGCTGATCTTGCTGAAGTTTCGTGTTTCGTGTTTCGTGTTCTGTGTTCGGATCCCCGGTCACTGAGCTTGTCGAAGTGCCGGGTTTTGTGTTCGGTGTTTTTGGCTGTGGAGGCTGGGGGAGTGGGTGTTACTTGTTGTGGTCTTGTTTTTTAGAACGCGGATCAGACTGATCTTCGAACGCGGATACTTCGGCAAGCTCAGCACAGGTTTTCACTGATCTTGCTGAAGTTTCGTGTTTCGTGTTTCGTGTTCTGTGTTCGGATCCCCGGTCACTGAGCTTGTCGAAGTGCCGGGTTTTGTGTTCGGTGTTCCCTTCGACAGGCTCAGGGCGAGTGGTGTTTCGGTTTTTTGGAATGGTTGCTGGATACTGTATTCTGGCAAGGGCCTGCCAGGGTGTGGTTGAGAGCCGGTTGATTTGGCATCGTATTCAACCAATTACGGGATATTCTTTGTAAAATCTAAAAAGAGAAATGGTTTCAGTGCGCAGTTTTGTTTTCACGAAAGCTTTTATACCATCATCCATCAGCTCGCCAAGCCCTTGTAGCAAACCCTTGTCGCTCATTGACTCCAGCTTATCAATACACTGTTGCAGATAATCAGTAAAGGGCATTTGCATACGTGCCTCTACGAGCTTTGTGTTAATGGGAGTATGTTTTTGCAAAAAGAACCAACTGTCAAAAATGTCGCGATTGGTGAGTGTGTTACGATCAAGCAGTGCGCATATTTTGTGGGCAAACATGTCTGGCTCAGCCATCACTATCATGTTTATACCCAGGAAGTTTTTTACCTCATAACGGTTATCAAATGCCCGGTTTGATATCTCCACTTTGAGTTTTCGTTCGCCCACCCCATAGTCAAGAACCAGGACGGGGCCGTAAAACTTCAAAGCCTCATCAGCAATTTTTCCGTATTTCAACAACAGGCTGCGTACCTGTTCAAAAACAAAATCCTGCCTTTCGGGATAGATAAGGTTAAAATCCAGGTCAACACTAAACCGGGGCAGGTTGTAAAAAAGCATCATTGCCGTGCCGCCTTTAAAACCAAGGGACGGGCCTAGTTCAACATTTGAGTAAATGTCTTTAAGTATCTGGATCAGAAGTAACTTATGGCGGTTAACGTCAAGCATCAGGCAGCGTTTTTTTTAACCTGGCGATAAGAGCTTTGGACTTATACAACGGCAGCAATTCACCGATTACATCAATTTTTAGCGGGCTAAGATTATCGAAATAATAGTATGTATTGAGGTATAATGTGTCAAGAAATGCACGTTCGGCAGAGGCAATGTTGATTTGATTGTCCAGTCGTTGAATACCGCTGGTATTGACCAGTATCTGGGTTTTTACCTTCCGGAACACCAACATTTGACCATCAATCGTTGTTGACCGGCTTAAATAGCTTACAGAAGTGATGGCCGGATCATATTGAAAGATCACCCCCGCTTTTTGCAGCACGTATTCCAGCGATATGTATGAAGGTGTGTATAGGAGGCACGCAAGTTCTTCTTTGCTGAAGCCCTCTTTGGCGTAAATGCCTTTTCGCGGATTCTGAAATTTTCCGGCACTTACCAGATAATTCATCTTTTTGTTTAACTTATCGAAACTTGTTTCACCTGTAAGCAAGGCAATATCAGTCAGGCGAAAAACCGTTCGTTTGTCCCGGTAAGCAGCCAGAACGATGTCTTTCTTTTTGTCTTGTGAACCAGTCATGCCTTTTTATTGGATTTTTAGTTCACAAAGTTAATAAAGAATTTTGATAGGCATTAATTATCAAGCATTCAGTTTGGGGCTCTTTTGCCTGTAGGGACCAGGATGGGGGGAGTGAGGGAGTGAGGGAGTGAGGGATGTAGGTTAGTAGCTCCATTTTTCCGGATGGAGAGCCATGTTAACAAGCTTTCCTAATATGTTGTCGTATTTGGTGAAAAGGTCTTTATGCACCTGTTCAACAATATAATTGCAAGCTAAAGCATAGTCCAGCCAAACTTGGGTCCCGGCAGCTTCAGCCTCTGAGTCTGAAAGTTTGGAAACAAAGGATTTAGGATACTTCCGTTTTCTAAACGCTTCGGCCAAATTTGCAGAAACTGATCTTGAAGATCTGCGGATTTGATCAGTAAGGGAATACATTTCTTCTTTCGGAAAGGTTTTGGTCAAATGAAATATTTCCATTGACGAATTGAAAGCCAACTGATGGGTTTCAAGTTCTTTGTGTGTGTTTCGTGATCCTGTTTTTCAGATAGTTATTGACGAAATACTCGAAGACGCCTTTGACCTTCATCGCATTGGCAATTGCAATTATTTGCCCAACGAAGCCAATGATATTACATTTACACCGTCGGGTCGCGTGAAACTCATGCCTGTTCCGGTTATAATATTCAAAGATGCCGGTTTTCTGTGCTTTTTCACATCAATTAGTTCGTTAAATTTCAGCAGATTGTTTGCAGCCTCATCGAGCATGCCTATTCCGAGTTTAACTTCAAATGCAGCCCATGCCCCACCATTTTGTTGTATGATTGCGTCTACCTCTAAGCCTGTTGAGTCTCTGTAATGAAATATTTCGGCATCATTTGCTTTGGCATACATCTTAAGCTCGTGATATACAAGTGATTCAAATAAAAAACCGCAATATTTCAAATCGTTCATCAACCTTTTTTTGTCTGACTTTAGTGCAGCAATTGCAAGAGACACATCACAAAAATGCCTTTTAGGAGATTTGCGCAATGAACCGGACGAGCGAATGTGTGTGTTAAATGCAGGTTGTTCTTCAAATATCATCAATTGCGACAATGCATTGAGATAATCAATAATTGTAGGGCGAGATAAATCTGTATTTTCAACAGCTTTAATATCTTTTTCAAAAGTAGTATTATCAACCAAAGTTGCAATATTCCGGGCAATTGAGCGAAGTAAAGAACGAACTTTCTGAGGATCGCGTTTCACATCTGATACCCGGCTCATGTCAATCTCTGCCAACAAATCCACATAACTTCTGTTTAATAGCATCGCCTCATTAAGCGAAGTGTTGAGCAATGCAGGCCATCCTCCTTTAATCATTCTTTCAACAATCAGTTCAATGGATAAACTATTGTCAGAATACGCTATTGCCTCGCCATGCAATAATGCATTGAGGCTTACTGCACCTGACGAATAGCCCATTTCCTGCCACGACATCGTTTGCATTTCGACAATAGTAAATCTTCCGGCTCCACTATGCATTTTTATTTCTTCTTCAGGATTTGCAGAGCCGGTCAAAATAAATTGAGCTTTCTTTTTTCTGTCATCCACTTCGTGCCTGACATAATTCCACAACTTAGGCTGTTCCTGCCACTCATCTATTAATCGAGGTGCTTTTCCTTCCAGTAAAATTTTGGGATTAATGCTCATTACGATGGGCACCTGTTCATCCTGGTCAACGAGAAGCATACTTTTAGCAAATTGTTTGGCTGTTTCGGTTTTCCCACAAGATTTAGGACCTTTGATTAACAAAGCTCCTGAGGCTTGCAATTTTTGCCTTATTTCTTCTTCTGCTATTCTTGTATAGTACTTCATATTTGCTTCGTTTACAGCGCAAAGATATAATTATTTCATAACACTTTACACTTTATACGATTTTTGTTTTACACATTGCAGGCGCTTCAATTTACAATTTGAGGGCGTTTTGTTTTACACTTTGAAAAAACAGTTGAATCGCTGAACCCTTGGGTCTCTTTTTTAGAACGCGGATCCCGATAGCTATCAGGCGAAGTATTGGCTTCTTTGTTCTGTGTTCCCTTCGACACTTCGGCATGCTCAGTGCAGCGCAGGCTCAGGGCGAGTTGTGTTTGGGACCCGGTCACTGAGCTTGTCGAAGTGCCGGGTTTTGTGTCCCGATAGCTATCGGGAGGTGTTTGAGGTTTAATGTTTGGTGTTTTTGGCTGTGGAGGCCGGGGGAGTGGGTGTGATCTGTTATGGTCTTGTTTTTTAGAACGCGGATCAGACTGATCTTCGAACGCGGATACTTCGGCAAGCTCAGCACAGGTTTTCACTGATCTTGCCGAAGTTTCGTGTTCCGTGTTTCGGGTCCAGTGTTCCGTGTTCCCTTCGACACTTCGGCAAGCTCAGTGCAGCGCAGGCTCAGGGCGGGTCGTGTTCGATCCCCGGTCACTGAGCTTGTCGAAGTGCCGGGTTTCGTGTTTCGGGTTCCGTGTTGAGTAAAATCTAACTTAGTTGTAGTACTGCCAACCCGCCTGCCGGCGAGGCACGGCTGCCGCTGCTTACTGCCAACTTGTTCCGTGTTCCCTTCGACACTTCGGCAAGCTCAGTGCAGCGCAGGCTCAGGGCGGGTCGTGTTCGGTGTTTGGGTGGATGGTACACTGATTAAACTGATCAGGACTGATTTTTTTGTTCTGCGTTCAGCCTTTGACGTTGAGTGAAATTTAACTTATCTGTTCGACTGCCAACTGAGGAAGCCGTTCACTACTCATCTCAATGCTTCGAGATTTAAGGGAAATATCTGTAAAGTGCGGAGCGATGATCGAATGCGGCGAAAACGCATTTGTTGTTTATTAGAATCACTCCAATCCTGTAATCGCCAATTCTTATGCGAAAACTATTTTCTGAACCTTTGAGCATTTTAATGTTTTTAACACCTGATAATGAATCTGCAACGGCTACTGAGTTAATAACCTCAGCAACTTGATTCCTGATTCGGGGATGTTTGCAGGCGTTTATTTGTTTTTCGAATTTGCGGGTAATCTCAATCTCCATGATCCGGACTTTGTTTGAGTGAATGGAGAAAGTCTTTTTTTTCTTTTTCATCGAGTAAGCCGGATTGGAGCCCTTCGTTAATGGAAATGACCATACCCAGGTCCTCCATTTCGGCTGAAGTCAGTTTTTTTACCTTAAAATTTAATTTCCGCGCCAGTTCAATCAGCAATCGTGAATTGGATTTGGATTCGCCCTGTACGATTATTGCTTCCATATTTTCATTTTTTTACAAAGATAATTCAAAACTATAAAACTTAACTTGGTTGCGAAACTGCCTACCCGCCCGAACGTGCCCCGCCAGAATGACTCTGTCGGGCTGGCGTTCGGTACGGGCGGGCTGCCAACTGCCAACTTGTTCTGTGTTCCCTTCGACACTTCGGCATGCTCAGTGCAGCGCAGGCTCAGGGCGGGTCGTGTTCCGGGTTCCGTGTTGTGTTGGGACCCCGGTCACTGAGCTTGTCGAAGTGCCGGGTTTTGGGCTGTGGAGGCTGGGGAGGGGGTGTTACTTGTTGTGGTCTTTTTTTTAGAACGCGGATCAGACTGATCTTCGAACGCGGATTTTGCCCGATAGCTATCAGAACCTCGCCCCTCGTCCCACTTCCCTCTTCCGATAGTCCCGATAGCTATCGGGATCGGAACCTCCTCCCATTTCACTTCCCTTCACAAGCAAACGCTTCACCTGATTTTTAAATTCTGAGGGATACAAGCCCTGCAAGGGATTGATGGTACACTGATCTGAGCCAAAGTTACGAGACAAGTTTTGACTCATTTAATGGAATTCAGACGACCATGTTACACTGTTTTAGATAGCAAACACTGTTTAACACAGCCTAAAGTGCCTGTTCAAGATAGGGTTCAAAGAGCAATATCTTTTTGACATCATCCGGATTAAAAAGAAATGGCTTTACATCATTTGCCATTTCCTGCATGTCCAGGGTGGCGCACTTGTTTAAAATCATTTTCTTTAATTCTGAGGACGTGTATACACCTAATCTGTGTTTTAAATAGCTATAGTTTGGCTTATAGCCCCAACCCAGCATTGATACAATGTCGAAAAAATCCCTTCCCTTGTTTCGTTTTCGGTTCATCACCGCATAAAATTTCATTGACAATAGAACATCAGGAGGGGTGGTGTTTATCAGAGTAAAGACGTCGAACTTGTTTAGAATGGGTTTATCGGGCTGATAATCAAATTCATGGGCCTCTGAATCAAGCTGGATCAAAATTTTTTCATTGCTATAACCGGATAGACCTTCCTGGTATAAAATATCAGGGAAGCGAATATAACAATGATAAGCCCCCCGGGTAATATTTTGAATCTGCACAGTATATCCAAGCTTTGTTAAACCCTCTTCAATGATAGCAGTGATGCGGTCAAACTTTTCCTGACTTAATCCAAAATTATCAAAATCAAGATCTTCAGAAAAGCGGTTGTTATTATGTACAATTCGCAAACAGGTTCCTCCGAGGAAAGACAACTGAGAGGCATGCTTGCTGTCAAATATCAGCTCAAGAATTTTGCATTGCAAATATTCTCTGAGTATAAAGCGCTTATAGCCATGCAAATGCTCAGGAAAAAATGTTTGTATCTGCGACAGGCTAATCATTGATAATCTTTTGAAGTAACATATGCCGGCGGTTCATTGCCGGTGATTTAAATAATGCAAGGTAATCGTTCATTTTGCTATTGCTAAATAATTCCTTTGTGATGATTTTATTTAATCGAATTGCGCTGAGCGCTTCCGGTGTGTTGGGCTTTTGAAGGTATAAATAATCCAGCAAGGCTTTTTCCGGTTCAGCCATATTGATGATAAACCCATTGTATTTCAGTAAATTATAGCCAAAAAAAAGATCGGCCTTCAGGTGCCGGAAGTAAAAAGTGCAAAGTTTACTGTGGAATGTAGCAGTATTGTTTGTTGTGATCGCCGTTATAGAAAAAACGCCTTCAGGGATCAGGCCATGGTATGATAAAGCGCTTTCGAGCGAAACATAAGCGGGCTTGTATATTTTGCTGGCAGCCAGAAAATAAAACATTTCGTTTTTCTGCTGATCGGTGAAGTAATAAAATCCGTTTTTTATTTTCTCAATATAGCCTTTTTTCTGCCATTCAACCAAACGGCGGGTGTCAAAACCAGGGTCATGTTTCAAAATGTCTGAAACGGAAATCAGCGGAAATCTTTTAAAAGTGTTTTGAAACGCAACAATGTTCATTCTGTATTGAAATTTTGTCAAAAATAACAATTTTTTAATACAATCACATTTTTTGGGTTTGGCGTTCCGTCCCGATAGCTATCGGGAGGTGTTTTTGGCTGTGGAGGCTGGGGGAGGGGGTGTTACTTGTTGTGGTCTTGTTTTTTAGAACGCGGATTTTGTCTGATAGATATCGGACGAAGTGTTGGCTTCATTGTTCCATGTCCCGATAGCTATCGGGACGTGTTTCGTGTTCGATCCCCGGTCACTGAGCTTGTCGAAGTGCCGGGTTTTGGGTTGTGAAGCCTGGGGGAGTGGGTGTGATTTGTTGTGGTCTGTTTTTTGGCACGCGGATGCTTCGACAAGCTCAGCACAGGTTTTCGCTGATCTTGATGAAGTGTGTTTAGTGTTCCGTGTTCCCTTCGACACTTCGGCAAGCTCAGTGCAGCGCAGGCTCAGGGCGGGTCGTGTTCGGGTCCCCGGTCACTGAGCTGCCTGTCCCGCCTTGGCGGATCGAAGTGTCGGGTTTCGGGTTGCTGGTTTGGGAGGTTTGGACGCTGATCTTGTCCGATAGAATCGGGAGGCAGCACGCCTGTACCTAACAGTACGTTGGGGGCGGGTTGGCAATAAGTAATACAATTATTAATTCGGGTCGCTTTTCTGCTTTTTTGATCCCCTGGTTTAGAAAAGAAATTGCTGCACCATCAGGAATGTTATCAGTTTGGTGTGGATGCTCGATTATTTGTTCAATAAAGTCAAAGGCAATAGCCATATCGCGTTGTATTTGTTCTTTGTTTGGCATTTCTTTAATTTTTTCAAATATTGCTCTTTGTACCATTCCCACTTATCCTCTAAAGCTTCACGATTGTCCCAAGATCATCAATAATTTCGTATATTTGCACCGTAGTCCCGGTTGTCCCTGACGAAAGTCAAACAATCGGGTTTTGTTTTTGATGCCTGGTGTATACAAATAATTATGTGCGCTTCCAGCTTTATTATCAAGAAATTACTCAACCAAACCTGATTCTTCGGATTCGATAAACTTGTTTTTATCCTGGTGCAAGTAAGCTGTGAAATTCAATAAATCAGTTCTGACTGTTGCCGTTCTCTCGCCCCTCGTCCCTCGTCCCTTGTCCCATTTCACTTCTCTTCACAAGCAAACGCTTCACCTGATTCTTAAATTTCTGCGAAACAAACTCTGAAAGCCAGGGAACAAAGCGATCATTCCAGCGCTGCGGATGAAATGTCATCATGATCTTATCGGGCAGGCGGCCCTGGTTGTCGGCATTGATGATATCTTGGGTTGTGCGGAATACCAGGCCTTGTCTGATCCATTCTTCCTGCTGCGGCACTTTGTCGCGTACGCTTACACGCCAGCCGTCCCAGCGGCGGCCGGTGTCGGTTAGGTAGAAGAAGTTGGCTGGTTGCTTGTTGCTTGTTGCTTGTTGCTGGCTCCCGGTCACTGAGCCTGTCGAAGTGCCGGGTTCGTGTTCCATGTTCCGTGTTTCGGGTTTCGTGTTTCGTGTTTGGGATGGCTGGACACTGAGCTTGTCGAAGTGTCGTGTTCCGGGTTCCGGGTTCCGGGTTCGGTGTTTCGTGTTCGGTGTTTCGTGTTCCTGGTACTTGCCAACCCGTCCGAACGGATGTTCATCCGGGCGGGCTGCCACTTGCCAACTGCCAAGTTTCTTATCTTTGGTAGTGCTGAATTCTGTGCCGAAGGGGAAATCGAAGTAAGGCTCGGCGATGATGCCATAATCCCGGTAGTTGTAATGCTTCCAAAGGTCTTTGTTGTCGTATTTTGAAAGGGGGGCGCCTTCCATGGTAATGGTTTGCACAGGGGCAATTTCGCGCAAAAGCTTCAGATGCTTTTCAAAACGCTGAATGGCTGATTTGTGATCGCCTTTGCAAAAGCTCAGATCATCATAGTGGTAGCCGATTTCGTGGCCGAGGGCGGCAATTTTACTAATTAAATCTCGCTTGAATTTCCCACCCAGGATGCGGAAATAATAAGAGCCTTTTATGTTTGCTTTATGCTGAATTTCAGCAAAATGTAGCGCGTTTTGATATTTTTCTTCAACATCATGACGTAAAATGATGGTTTTTTTATTTTTTATTTCTTCTGAAGATAGTTCAGTTTTTTGAAATTGTGATATGCTATATACATACTCATTCAAAGGGATAAATGAAAAACCCTGCGATCGCAGGGATTGTATCAGAAGATTGTATATTCTAAAAGTAAAATCCATTAACGAAAGTTAAACTGAAATTCTGGTTGCTTTTTCATAATTTCCACACTTGCAGGATAGTTCTGAATAAACCAGGCAATGAATTTAGCAGTATTGATTTTTTCATTAAGCATAGCCTGTCTTCTTTTTTTGAATACCTCCATCCTGTCTGGCATTTTTATCAGCTCAAGGACTTTTTCCTGAAGTTCCTTTGGTTTATCAGGTTTAATGCCATAGCCTAGTTGGTATTTGTTTTCAAGTTCATTTAGGTAACCAATGCGACCTACAAAATCGTTGAACCTGATAAAAGGAACACCCAATACTCCTGCTTCGGCTGCCATAGTCTGACTGTCGCCAATATATAGGCTGGCGAAAGCCATGATATGATGCATGTCGAGGGGATTAACTGCAATTCTGTATTTCTCAAAAGCCGCTGGTAAAGGGCGTTCAGAAGAAATATAAACATTGCCGGTTTCTTCAAGAAGCTTTATAATCTTTTGTGCAAGCTCATCTGAGATGCCTCTGATACCAGTGTCATGATGAGCCGTTAACTTTGCAAATCGGATAAGATAATAGGATTTTGACGTATCAAGGTAATTTCCGGCTATTGTTTGTGACGGTTTAAAATGTTCCGGGTGAAGATAGGCCAGCTCATGATAGCCCTGATACTTGACTGATTTTCGCTCCCACTTTCCATTATAGCAAACAGTCGGTGACAGAATATGTGTAGCCCATGGATAGGTGAGTTTACTATATAGAGGAACAACATTAGCATCATCCTCATTTACATTGATTGAAGGAATGCGCAATAAGGACCCAACATGTCCAATCTCCACCGATGTGCCAACCATTAAATCAGGACGGTTTGAAAGGCAAAATGAAAAAAGCCTGAAATCACGTTTTATCAAACCCAATGCAAGCCCTATTTTGTTGTCTTTTCGCCCTTCGGGTAAAATGTTCAGGTATTGCATATTACTTTTCTCAAGCAATTCTTCGAGGATATCCTTTTTCTTAATCAGAATAAATATTCTGTTTCCCTTTGACTGCAAATCAGTTATGACATGCTTAAAAAGGTGAAAATGTGCAGGATGGCCTAAATAAAACAATATTTCTTTTGTCATAAACTACTCAAGATAGGCTAAAGCCAGCATCATCGAAGCATTACTATCCTTTAAAATACAACCTCTTCCCGCTCTTCGTAAGCGGAATTTCTGTTGTGTAATCAATTGAAAATTGAGTCTCCGCTCCCATCTGTTTATAGAATGATGAACTTACCAGATCTTCATGTTGCTGAGTGTATCCGGGTAGTTTAACGATCTGGCATTGGATAGCATTGGTTCCTGTTTTTTCTATGCAATAATGCTCAACAGGAAGGTCTTTAAATAATATGGTGAAACCTGGACCTGTTAAGGTATTTCCATTCTCCAGTTCAATAATGTCAGAAGTTCTGCCTAATACCTGGTTAATTATTTGACCATTATAAGGGTAATCCTTATTACGGGATTTATCAATCAAAATTTCGTCACCTAGTTTGTAATTGATCAGCGGCATTGCATAGTTAAACAAATCCGTGAGTAGTGCTGGACCCTGGCCATTTTTATCAGGATTATCAAGCCGTAAAAGGCAGCTGTATCCGACTTCAAAAAAACCTTTTATATAGGAAAATGCTGTAATGCCTCCATCATGGCCACCATAACAATCTAAAATATCACATTGAAAAGCCTTCTGTATGGTTTCGCGAAACAGGTCTGTCAATACCTCTGATGTGGGAAAACAAGCTCGAATATCGACTTTCTCATTAAATTTCAGCACATGTTTTGCTAATAAATAAATTGAAGAGGCGTATCCGTATATAAAACGAATTTTTACTTTCTTTATTAATGTAACATATTCCCGACATACCTTTTCAGACATATTGATGCCGTTCAGGCCAATTTTGTTTTTCAGACCATAGTAAATACGATGTTTTAAAGAAGGATTCTTGTTTACAAAAAGTGAGGTACTACCCAAGGCTATAAATTTATCACCATAACTATAGCTGGTTTTTTCCCAATTTATAATGTTATTGGCATTGGAAAAACTCCAGGATTTATTATCTAATAAATAAGGCATTGGGTCACCTGATGACCCACCAGTTGATGATTTTTTATTGGGTATATTACTAATGTTCCTAGGGACCAATTCATTGAAGTGATTATAAATATCCTTTTTTGTTAAGATAGGCAATTTATTTAAATCTTGCAATGTTTTTATATCTTCTGGAGACAAGCATAATTTTCTAAATAAATCATTATAATATTTTGTGTTAGTATATACATGTAATATAAGGCTATTCAAATTTTCATTTTGCCATTGCACAATTTCTTCTTGAGTTAAACTACGCATTTTCTTTATAACCCAATAACTCTTAATAATACTAGTCTTCATTAAGTTATCAGCAATTGGCAAAACAAGGTATTTCAAAAGATTTGAATAATAGCTTTTCATTATTTGCTTTAATAATTATTATTAGCAATTTGGAATAATGTAATTCATTCAAATATTAAGTCCGGAAATAATTTTTTCAAATTTATATATTTCATTTTCAAATGAATATTTTAAGGCTGCTTTATCTGAATTATATTTGAATAATTCAATTTCACCTGGTTTTAATTGTTCGATTTTCTTTGCCAAGGACTTAGGTAAGAAGTCATCAGAAACGACTCCAATATTATTTTCTAATACAATCTTTGCCATTTCAGGCGAAGGGCCAATGGCAATCACTAATCTTGATTGAATATATTGGAAAAATTTATTTGGCAATGCATGTTGTAAGCTAAAATTTGTCGGAGGTAACAAAAATAGCCCTATATCATATTTGTTACAAAACTTTTCAATTTGGTCAAATTTGACTGTAGGAATTAAGTTAACGCGATTGTTTTTTTTCGTCAATTTCTCAATTTTATTAAAATAACGAGAAAAGCCTTTTACTTTTACAAGCATCAAATCAAGTGAGTAATTATCAGGTAGATAGTCCATTAACTCAATGTTTAACTCAATGCTTCGACCAGGAGAAGCAGATCCATGGTAAATCAATTTAATCTCTTCTAAAACTGGGGTTGGTTTAATGTTAAGATAATTTACGGAATTAGTAATTACAATAGAGTCAACATCAAAATTCTTCTTATAGCGTTCTGCGATACCGTCACTAACAGTAATTATTGAATTTATTTTTGGTAAAAAAGACTTAATCGTTTTAATAATGTATTGTTTAAAGAAAAACCTCCATACTAATCTTTCTTCATATTCTTCAGGCGCGTATTCATGTTCATCAAATATTATTTTGGATTTGTTCTTTGATAACATAACAGCTAAGGGTAATGTTTTATAGCTATGAGCTATTATTAAATCAAATTCATTTTGCATAAGTTGTCTTAAAATACTTCTATTTGATTCATCCCAAAAATAGATTCCATAAAATCCGAATTTTAGTAATGCAAGTCGTAAGATTCTTGACAATATATTTACTTTATTATAAGAAATGAAATTATGCTCTAATCCATTTGGTTTTGTTCCAACAGCAGTAATATGATATTTTTCTCGCAAAAATTTTAATTGTTTTATTGCCCTTGAATATTTCGACAAATCAGCTCTGGTAAGAATCAATATATTTTTCATATAATAGAACTCAAAAAATATTTATTTAGAAAAGATTTAATATTTGTATCTGATTCGGAATTTGTTTGCGAATAAGTAGATTTGCTAATATCTGCATTGGTATCTATCTTGTCAATTATCTCTTGTGCATTGTTTATATAGAATGTATTTCCCTCTAATATTTCACTTTCAAAATAATCTTTCCCAGACTCATCAACGAGAATTGTAGGAATATTAAATGCAGATGCTTGTAATGCCACTGTTGAAAATTCAGTTATGTGGAAATGCATGTGACGCAATAAAATATATAAGTCAAGGCTAGAAGCATCAGCAAAATTATAGTTACTTGTTTTTAAGTCAGATAGTATTTTATTAATATCTTTGATTTCTTCCGTAGTCATCCGGGGATGTTTTCTAATCCACCAAAATATATTCTTCTTTAAAGATATGAGATCTTGATAAAGCGCAGGTAAGCCTCTTCCTTTTTGAAGGCTAACTAAAACATGGATCTTATTGCTATCAAATAGGTGCGAAAAAACAACTGTACTTTCTGGTATATACCTGCTAAAATTATTTCCAAAAACTACAGCTTGGTGCATGGTTCCATTACACCATGATTCAATTGCGCTCTTCTCTTTTGATGACCAAACTGCAAAAACCGAAGGTAAACCCGGATAGCCTTCCCCAGGTATATTGTACCAGCGGCCATAGGCTGGATGATATTCTCCCTGTATACCGTGTTGAATATCGACACTTGGTATATTCAAGCTATTGCACGCCAAATTTAAGGCAATGCCCCAGCTAAAATAACTGGTTGTAAAAACGATTTTTGGATTATACTTTTTTAATACGGCATGGAAATATTTGTAATTGAAAACTAACTGGCTTATTTTTCTTTTAATGAATTTTTCAGAAAACGTGCACATAAGGTTGTGTTGCCTCAATATGGTATCTATCTGATTTAAATAATCGCTGGTGTTATTTGAATTTATTGTGTGTTCATATATCCTGGCTCTGATTAAATTGAGAAATATTTTGTAGTCAATAATATCCGATTTCCGTTTAACAGGGTATTCATAAATCCTTTTACCAACATATTCTAGTATTATATATTTTAGCCCAATGGTTTCTAGAACATTTACTATTGGTTCAACATATACATCCACCCATTTGCCATTTTGTTTTATTTGCTTTGATACTGTGTAGGTTAAAAATAAAACATCCGCGTTATTATTTGAAGATTTAAGTGCATTTTTTATGCTATTGAAAATAAGTCGCAATATTTTTTTTAAAAATGGATATAATGCTTGAAAATCATTTTTTGATTTGTGTGTAATAACAGAATTAAGCTGATGGGCTAAATGGATACGAATTATTGGCCAAACATGAATATCTTGAACTACCCAATTCTTAACATCAACCAAATTTTCAATTTTGTTAATTAAAGCAATTGTTTCTTTTGCAGATAATATTTTCATTATGTCAGTGGATATTATATGACTAATTGATAATTTACAATTGCCCTTCAAGCTTGGAGGTGTATGCAATAATACCCATTGCTATGAAAAAATAATAATTCTTAACTGCAGAAATTATCCCACCGGCCTGTATGTATGTTCCTCCTGTTATCGACCAAAAATGAAATATTAAAATACCAATGCCTAATGATAGTACCAATACTTTAATATTCTGATTAGCAGTTGTTTTTGAAATTCTTTTAACCAATTGATAAATCGCTGTAAGAACCAATAATATAGCCATAAAGGCCAAAAGGCCTTGCTCAATCAACATATTAATAAATAAATTGTGTGCATCACTGTTGCCTAACAGATCAACTAAATAGTTATTTCCCAAGCCTATACCGAAAAGCAAATTTTTTCCAATAACATTATCAAAAGCATTTTCCCACCGTAGCAGCCTACCTTCTCCTAAGGTTACATCTAAAATATTTACTAAAGTAAAAGAATCTAAGGAGGAACTCCCTGTAAACCTGAAGATGATTAACTCAGAAACATCTGGAATAATGTATGCTACTATACTAAATACTACAAAAACCAGTACAATATTTCTAAGTGAAAGCGATTTATTGATTGAATAAGCTGTTAACAAAAAAGTTAACATGGCAGTTGCATATCCCCATCGCGACAGTGATATAATAATCCATACCACAGCCATAATACCAAACAATCGCAAATAAATATTCTTCGTAACTAAACTGACAAGCTTCCTTCTGTTTATAAAAATAAGTGGAAGAATAAAGCTGATTGCGCCAATTACTGAATTGGAGCCATAGATATTTTTACCAGTACGGGTTGCAAGCAGATCAGTTGTAAAACCATGCCGGAACGCAAATAAATAGGCGATTAATAAATATAAAACATTTGAAATTATGAATACGCTAACAAAATATTGCAAATTCTTTGTACTGGCAGGTATTTTATAAGAAATTATCAGATATAAAAGGAGAGGGCCTATTGATCCGAAGGCAAATAACCCCAAACTTCTTGTAACGTCTTGAGATAAAAGAGCAGAGACAAACGTGAGGAGGGTATATATTATAATTGAAAATGTAAGAAACCTAATTTTTGCAGCGAAAGCCTTATTGATAGAATATTTTTTAGCAATGAGTAAAAGAAGCCCCAAAACAATAACCAAGAAATATTCTAATAACAATGTTTGTGCACTGAAATCAAATCTGTCATCCCGTTGATGTGTCAAATACCTGTTATAAAGAGGAATGAACGATATACAAATTATAATCAGGCCAATAATATTGGTAACAGTATACTTAATGGACTTCATTTAAATAGTTTTCGAATTAATTAAATTAATCTTAATATTTCAACTTGTAGAGAAAATAGCCCCATGGCAGTTTGAATTGCTTATTACTTATATAAAAAATTACAATGTAAGTAAAAAATTGAATAATTAACGCAGAGTAGGCGGCACCTATTATTCCATAAGTGGATATTAATTGAAAGGCAACAAAAATATTTAATATCCCACTCGTAATGGTAGTTCCAGCAATCATGTATGTTTTTTTTGTAAAAGAGATGAAATCGACATGAATTTTATAGAGTGCATTTATCATTGCAGCTAATATTATAGGAAGAATAAACTCTTTGGTATCCAAGTATTGTTGTCCAAAAATAATTCCAACACCATAATACCCGATAATAAAGATTATAAAAGTTATAATAATATAAAATCCGTAATAACCGTAAATCAGTTTTACAAGCTGAATGGCAGTTTTTTCATTGAATTCTTTTAATTTTTCATATAGAAACGGAACGTATGCTTTTGTAACTGCATCTCCAATTACTGTAACAATGACTCCAAAAGTAGCTGCAACACCATAACTACCAGTTGCTGCCACTCCAATAATTGTATTTAAAAGAATTTTATTAAGAGCACCGCTTAGCCAGGCTCCAATTCTGTGAATACTAATCGGGCCGCCAAACTTAAGCATATCTTTTATGTAACCATTTATAAACTGTTTTTTTAAAAATTCTTCATTGATAAAAGTTATCAAAGCGTAAACAGAAAAGAAAAGCTGGGCAATAAAATGGCCAAGAATAATGCCTTTCCAACCCAAATCAGTATAAAAAACAAGTAATAACCCTAAAATATTCTTAGTAAGCGTTAATGGAACTGAATAATAACCATATTTAACCGGTTCCCTTTTTACCCGCCACAGGTTTTTTCGGAGTTGAGATAAAAACTGCAGTAATACAATAACCATCGTAATCTGAACCCATGCTATGGGCAACCCAAACAATATTGATAAAGACGAGGAAAAAATAAAACCGGCAGTTAGTCCGATAATATATATTGCAAGGGAGAGATAAATTCCAGTGGAAAAATATTTTGCAAACGCTTCTTTGCTATGTTTATAGTAATTTACAAGTATTGCACTGTCGATCGATAAAGTAAGGAACGGGATAAGAATATTAAATAAGGTCTGATAAAGTGTATAATAACCAATACCTTCTTTTGAAATAATCCTTGTTAATATGGGGATTATAAGAAAAGGAATGGCCTTATCAAGGATATTAACAATGGTATAAGCAAATGTTTGCTTAAACAATTTAGAATCTGCAATCTTTCTGAGAAACATTAAATTCTATAATAGACACATTCAAAGACTTAAAAAAGTCTCTGAATGTTTTGGAACTAATCTCTTATGATTTTCTTGAGCATAATTAATTCCATTTTGTAAATGTTTATTAAAATTTTCTTTAATAGTATTAATTGTTTCTTCTGAAGGCCATTTCTGCTTTCTTTCCTGATTAATACTAAGTAGAGAAGGATGATCATTTAGCAATTGGAATAGCGAATGAATTTGAATTATATCTGTATTGTGAAAATACTTATAAATACTACTAATAAGCTGGTAATCTTCCGTATAATCCAATGTAAGTCTTTTGCTTTCATCAAGCGGACTATTCTTAACCACTAAAGTGAAAATATTAAAAAAGTCTGGCCTATTAACAAATGGCCCCCATATCTCAGTATCGGTTTGTTTTTTCATATAAACAGCAACATCAAGAGCTTTGGTTTCGATCATTGAAGTTGCCATCCCAATTGGTAAACCTTTTGTAAAACCAAAATCAAATGGTTCAGATTTGAATCTGTCGATTAACAGTTGAGAAGTATATATTGAAAACAATGGATTATCTGCTGTAATACTCACAAAAGCATCATAATGATAATATTTTGCTGCATCCAGAAGACGCTGTAGAACATCGTCTTCTGAACCTGCATAAAACTGAATTTTATTTTTCAAAGCGTAATTATATAGTATTGAATCCTGATGATTTGTACTTGTACATAAAACCACCCCATCTACTCCAATTGTTGCTTTACATCGTTCGATAACCCGCTCCAGCACCGTTTTACCATTCAGATCCAGTAATATTTTCTGTTTTAGTCTGGAACTTTTAAGTCTCGCAGTAATAAAAAAGCCAATTTTCATTCTATTCAAATTTATCTTTCGCTATTAATGTGTTCTTTTCACATGTGGATGTAACTTGTTTCCCAATTAACTCCCAAACTTCTGTTTGTGAAGTATCAGAAAGCTGACTGGTTCTTTTGAAAGAGATATCATTTTCTCGTAAAGCTTCACCTTTTTTTAATCTTCTTGTTAAAAAAGCTGCTTTTTTGTTTGGTCCGAATATAGAGTATTTTAATTCCCCTTCATTCAATTTCAACATGCCATTGCCATTACATTGGTCAAGTATTTTAATATCATCCACAAGTTTGTTGAATTGGTCAATTCCAATTGCAGCTTGCCAATCTGTTCTTTCTTCTCCTATTCTTGTGGTTACATGTTTTTCAACATAATCCATACCCAATGCCGCGCCCATTAAAGATATTAAATTGTTGTTTGGTTCATCCCAGGCAGTATGGTCTGCATAACCATGCCTAAAATTAGGATACAGATTCATTATTCTTCGTATTCGTTTGAAATTTATATCTGAATAGTTTGTTGGATAGTTTTGAAAACCATGAATCAATACAATATTATCAGTTTCCATAAAAGAAATTGCATTCTCAATCTCATAAAGTGTTGAACCCCCAATACCTAAAGCCAATGGAATACTTCTGTCGTTATATTTTTTTAAACTGGTAAGCAAATGAAAATCGTTCAAACAAACTGAATGTATTTCAATCAGTTCAGGATTAAATTTCATTCCAAATTCGATAGCTTTAGAATCATTAAAAAGCAACATAAGTTTTTTGCTAGATGTATTAATTTTTTCAATTAATACTTGCCACTGTTCTCTTTTAAGCGCTTTACCAGCTAAAAACTTATAACCGGGATGGTCAGACAACATGTATTCATCAAAATCAAGTGTGATATGCAGCTTGATAAAATCAGCAGCTGAATTATTTATAAGGTTTTCAACTAAATCAGACATAAAATCAAAATCACCGTCGTGATGCCAAGCTGTTTCAGCAATTAATTTAATCATTGTTTAGGTGTTATATATGTTTTGCAATCTCCTGCACTTTTTGATAATCTTCCGGTTTTCCAATATCAATCCAATATCCGATGATAGGATAACGGATTACCTTTTTCCCTGAATCCAGTAAGGCCTGGATAAAGTCAGTAGCATTAAAGCTTTTATTCAATGGAATGGTTTTGAGCAATTCCTTCTTAATCAAATAAATGCCGGCATTTGAGTGAAAGGTGTAAGATGGTTTTTCCCGGAAGCTTTTAACCAGATGGTTATCGAGATTGAGCACGGCATAAGGAACATCCACGCTGTATGGTGAGGTGGCAATCGACATATCCGCATCTTTATCAATAAAATCCAGGTAGAAATCTTCGAGGTCAATATTGGTGAAGAGATCGGCATTCATTACCAGTACGTGGTTATGAGCAAATTCACTGATCATACTGATTGCGCCAATCGTACCCAATGGTTCAGTTTCTCGCAGATATTGAATTGAGATGCCTTTCGGGCTGCCGTTGCCGCAATGCCGCTCTATTTTATCAGCAAGGTAACGTAGAGTAAGAAAGTAATTACTGATGCCAAAATAACACAGATGATCAATGTTGTGCTCTATAATTGGCTTATTACCAACCGGCAATAAAGGTTTTGGAAGGTCGTCAGTAAGCGGTCTCAGTCTTTCGCCCCTGCCACCAGCCATTAAAACGGCATCAAGCGGCAATACTGTCTTTACCTTACTGAAATCAATAACACGTTTTATCTTGCCCTGCATGTCTAGTACTGGAAGCAAGCGGATTCCCTTGTTTTTAACCTTTCTGATATTTGCCGGATTGGTTTCCTCATCATTCAGGTAGTAGAACTGTCCTGACATGAATTTCTCAACGCAATCATTGAGGCTACAACCTTTTAGAAAACCTCGTCTGATATCGCCATCGGTTAAGGTCCCGGTCATTTTGCCATTGTCGTCCAAGACAAAAAGGGTTAGCGATTTGGGCACATCATTGAGCTTTGTAAAGGCTTCCTTTATGTTGGCTGATGAGTTGATTATATGTAATGAGATATCATTCATCATTAAAATTAGTGAGATTTAATTATGGTGATAATGTTTTCTGCGGTATCGCCATCACCATAGATATTACAGTTTTCAGGTTTCGGACTTATTATTACTTTATTTATGGCTTGCTGGATGGCTTGCTGTTCAATCGCAACGCTTATAATGTTGTCGGTTTCAATACGGCCTCGTTGCCTTTCTCCGAGGTTGATAACCCAGGCAGGAAAGTACGAAGCTTCAACAAACCCACTTGAGGTATTGCCCAGCATGAAAGCGCAGTGTTTCATTGCAGACAGATAGCCGGTGGTTCCAAGGTTTTCAAAGATATATACATTCTTTTTGCTAAGGGCAAAATTCTCCAGTTGAGTCCGTATCATTAAACCTGTGGTGTCAGCATTGGTTTGCGTGATAAGAATCTGATAATCATTAAGATTCTCTAATGCTGAAGCGACTTCCCGGATATAATGCCCGTTCTTTTGATAGTTAACAGTTTCCGGATGGAAAGTCATTAAAATAGTTGGTCTACTCAGATCAACGCCGTATTTTCTATAAAACTGACTTGTGTCATAAAGCTCAAGTTGCTTCAGGTTATCAATACTTAGGGCGCCCACATTGTACACATTTTCAGGTTTATCAAGCATGCGTTCAACCCTTGTTTTATATTGTTCGGTAGAGGTAAAATGAATGCTTGCCTGGCAGGTGATGGCGTGTCTGAAAGCGTTATCTATTGCGCCAAGTGTTGTTTCCCCTCCGTGAATGTGGGCAACCGGTATATTGAAAGGCGTGGAGGCTGAAACGGCAGCAAACATCTCATAGCGATCACCCAGGGCGAAGATAAGATCAAAATCATGGGCAGCATAAATTTTTGAAAGTTCAACCATTGTGTTCCCCATTGCCATCGCGATCCCTTTTGGGTTGTCTTCGTGTGGCATGGTGTTGGCTGTTTCAATAACACTGAACCCATCCTCATATATCTGCTTTATGGTATTTCCGTAAGTTCCTGAAACATGCATTCCGAATGCGATTACTTTTAAATCAAATAAGATATCATCATGCAGTTTTCGCAGCAAGGGAAGATAAACGCTGTAATCAGCGCGTGAACTGCTTAATACTCCGATTTTCATTTTTCCAGGTCTTCCCATTGAAGCAAATCTTCTTTTGATAGGTTTCTGAGCAGTCTTTTTCCGATCACCTTGTCAACATCCATTGGCGAAATACCGGTTCCCGGTCTGATCATGATCAGGTGTCTGGCTTCCAGGATGGTACCGGCGCCTAAGTTTTCGTTTACATGAATACTTTTCCTTGCCACAGCTATATTCGGCTTTTCCGATTTACTTGGCTCTTTAATGCCGTTTCCTGAGATTGCCAGTTCAATATTTCGTATGGCCGCAACCATGGCAGTCAGTTCATGGGGTTCCAGTGATGCCCGGTGGTCAGGCCCCGGCAGCTTTCTATCAAGGGTGAAATGTTTTTCTATAACCTTTGCTCCCATCGCTACGGCGGCAATTGGAACTTCAATGCCAAGAGTATGATCGGAATAACCCACTTTTACCCCAAATTGCTGCTCAATGGAAAGCATGGCTTTCAGGTTTACATCTTCCATAGGTGTGGGGTACTCAGTATTGCAATGAAGCACGGTAATCCGTTCTATTGGAACTCCTCCTTTTATCAGCACATCCAACGCATCACCAATCTCATTTATGCTTGCCATTCCAGTGCTGAGAATTACGGGTTTACCTTTTCTGGCAATATGTAAAAGATATGGTTTATTGGTTATTTCACCAGAAGGTATTTTGAAGAAAGTCATTCCTAACTGGTCGAGCATATGAATGCTTTCTTCATCAAACCCGGTTGAAAGGAAAGTGATGCCGCATTTCTTACAATAATCAATCAATTCAAGATGCATTTCTTCATCTAGTTCCAGTTTTTTAAGCATATTGTACTGGGAATCATCGCTGCTTTTCAAATTCACTTTTTGATAATCGGCCTGGCGGGCAGCTTTTGAGACAAGTTTGCTGGCTTTAAAGGTTTGAAATTTAACTATATCAGCACCGGCTTGCGCGGCTGCTTCAATCAACCTTTTTGCTAATTCTATTGAACCATTGTGGTTTACACCAGCCTCAGCGATTATTAAAACGCGTTCTCTCATCTTATAAACATCTTTGCAGGATTGCCTATGAATGTTTTTTCATTCTCAACATCATACAAAACAACTGAGCCTGCACCAATGATTGCACCTTTGCCAACATTAACATTTTGTTTAATAACAGCATTAGCACCAATAAAACTTGTCTTGCCAATACTTACATTACCTGCCAGTACAGCCCCCGGCGCGATATGGGCAAAATCATCAATAACGCACTCATGTTCAATGATAGCACCAGTATTTATAATCACTCCTTTGCCAATTTTTGCAAAAGGATTAATTAATGCCCCTCTGCAAATGAGTGTTCCACTTGCAATTGAAGCATATTGTGAAATCCTGGCATCAGGGTGTATTGCGGTAGCCAATTCAAAACCCATCTCTTCGAAATAGAGAATCAGTTTCTCTCTAATGGAATTATCCCCGATAGCGGGGAAAACGGACATTCCATTAATTGTTTCCAATACTTTTCTATCTTGTTCAAAACCAAAGTAATGAAGATTCAGGAAATTATTAGCAACAGGTTTCTTTTCCAGATAACCAGCTACCTCAAAACCTGCCAGCATGAGCGCTTCAGCGGCAACGAGTGCATGGCCGGAATAGCCTGCTAATACAACCTTATTATTTTTTTTGCTTATCATGTGTCATCAGTGCGCTACTCGGGATATTCACCAATCTATCAGCCAGTTCCTTAGCTTTGTCAAGCAAACCGGTTTCACAATCTTTAAACATTTCCAGTTCGTTCATCAGTTTCCAGGCCGGGCGGATCATTACGCCCTTATCGTTGCTGTATTTCAGGAAGGCATCGCGCTGGTCTTTATCGGGCAAAAGTATGCAATTTAGCCAGAAGTTAGCACGTGAGTCAGGTAGTTCGGGGATGAATATTGTTTGGTGTTTCGTGTTCCGTGTTTCGTGTTCCGTGTTTGGGTTCCCGGACACTGAGCTTGCCGAAGTGCCGGGTTCAGCGTTTAGTTGGTCAAAGAACTGTTTATAGGCTTCAGCAATTTGGCGTTTGGATTCGAGGAAGCGGGGGAGTTGTTCCAACTGGGCTAGGCCAAGGGCGGCATTGATGTTGGGCATGCGGTAGTTGTAGCCAATTTCATCGTGCATAAATTCCCAGGGATGCATTACTTTGGCTTGTGTTGTGAGGTGTTTTGCGCGTTGTGCCAGTTTTTTATCTTTAAACAATAACATGCCGCCGCCTCCGGTGGTGATGATCTTGTTTCCGTTAAAACTGAGAACGCCGATTTCGCCAAATGTGCCGGTATGTTTGCCCTTGAAGTAGCTTCCCAGGCTTTCCGCTGCATCTTCCACAACCGGGATGTTGTATTCATTGCAGATTTCTACAATTTCATCAATCCGGCAGGGGTGGCCGAAGGTGTGCATGGGGACGCAGGCGGTTATTCGTCTATTGGTTGATTTGTTAATTGTTTGTTGTTCCGTGTTCGGTGTTCCGTGTTTCGTGTTCTGTGTTTGTTGTTTTGTGTTCGGCGTACTGATAGCTATCTGGAGGCGTTTGGTGTTGGTTTCGAGCCAGTTGCGGAGGGCGGTGGGGGAGAGGCCGAGGGTGTCCATGTCCACATCGAGGAAAACGGGTTTTGCGTCGCAATAGCTGATAGCGTTGGCTGTGGCAATAAAAGTAAGGGGTTGGGTGATGACTTCGGTGCCGGGCTCAACACCCACAAGCTTTAAGGCAAGGTGCAGGGCATTGGTTCCGTTTACGCAGACAACGGCTTTGCCGGCGCCGGTGTAATCGGCCATTTTTATTTCAAATTCATCCACAAACTTACCAACGGAGCTTACAAAGGTTGAGTCAATACACTCTTCAAGGTATTTCTTCTCATTTCCGCCAAAAACAGGGGCGTGCAGCGGGATGAAGCCTTCGGGTTGGTTGTAAAGCTTACGGATGAAGCGGGTTATTTCGGGGAAGAGGGGGTTCAAGGATTTAAGATTTAAGATTTAAGGATTTAGTTTTCACCGCGAAGACGCGGGGACGCTAAGTTTTTATTACACAAGATTTCAGAGATATTTGTTGGGTTAGATTTTGGTTGTTGTGGGGTTAAGTTAAGTTGTTTCGGGTTCCGTGTTTCGTGTTCCCTTCGACAGGCTCAGGGCGGGTCGGGTTTCGGGTTTCGGGTTTCGGGTTTCGGGTTTCGGGTTTCGTGTTCCCTTCGACAGGCTCAGGGTGGGTCGTGTTCGGTGTTCGGGTGCCCGGTCACTGAGCTTGTCGAAGTGCCGGGTTTCGGGTTTCGTGTTTCGTGTTTCGTGTTTCGTGTTTCGTGTTTCGGGTTCAAAGTTGAGTAAAATCTAACTTAGTTGTGGGCTGTTGCTGCCCCACGCACCCCCTCCGGCTCCCCCTAAAGGGGGAGAGGCTTCCGGCGCGCGGGTTTGTTCACGGTTCCGGGTTTGGGGTTGAATAAAATCTAACTTAGTTGTGGGCTACTGCTGCTACTACCGCTGCCAACTTGTTCAGTGTTTGGTGTTTGGCGTTTGGGCTTTCGGGTTAAGTAAAATCTAACTTAGTTGTAGGCTCATAACTCACCTCTCTACTCTCACTCTCTCATCTTAGATTCATGAAATCCAGTTTTCGATTCTTAATCCTGGCACTCTGCTGAATTCTTTTACATTGTTTGTAACCAAAACAAGCTTTTTGCTTAGTGCATGGGCGGCAATTAAGGTGTCCATTGATCCGATTGGTGTTCCTCTGGATTCCAGGTGTGCACGCAACCTGCCATATTCGATAGTGGCAGCATAGTCGAAATTAATGATCTCAAGCGGAATGATGAACTTGTGCAGGGCCTCCTGATTTTTAGATGGGTTTGAACTTTTCATCACACCGAATTGCAGTTCGGCTAAAGTTATTGATGATATGGCGATGTTTCCGGGCTTAATTTCTTTGAACCTGCCAATTACTTCAACAGGTTTTTCTTTGATGATATAAATACAGATGTTTGTATCGAGAAGATAATTCATCAATCAAAAGTTTCACTGATTTGACTGGGTGGTTGCTCCCTGGTATCCATGAAATCGCTGGTAAAAGAATCAATGCCTTCAATAAGACTAGCCCATGGGTCGTTGAAAGGGATTAGATAAAGTGCATTACCCAGTTTTTTAAGGTAGACTTTATTCTCTTTCAGTCTCAGTTTGTTCGGTATTCTAACTGATTGAAAAGACTTCCTATCGTTTATATCAGCAATTTCGAAGGCCATTGGTTTTTAGGTATTGGATCGGGATTATATTTTAATACAAAGATAATGGTTTATCTTGTTCGGAGTTCATGGAACCGGAGATTCTTATCCGGTTTCGGGTTCCGGGTTCCCTTCGACACTTCGTCAAGCTCAGTGCAGCGCAAGCTCAGGGCGGGTCGGGTTCCCTTCGACAGGCTCAGGGCGGGGTCGGGTTCGGTGTTCGGGTGCCCGGTCACTGAGCTTGTCGAAGTGCCGGGTTTCGGGTTTCGTGTTGAGTAAAATCTAACTTGGTTGTGGTACTGCCAACTGCCGCTGCATACTGCCACTGTTCTTTGTTCCGGTGAGGTTCAGCAGTTATTTATTAAAAATCACTTCAATCTGTTTATCATCTCTATGGGATCGAGTTCAATTTTTGAGAAAGCGAACCATTTTTTGCCCAGATCTTTGATAGAAGCACCAATATGGTAAACATCTTTTTGATCAATGATTAGAAAGCGATCATGTGATTTTGAAAAGTGCTTTAGCTCAATCGGTGTGTATTGCTGATTGTGTTTTATAATGTCTGTTTCGAGTTGTTTGGTGATATTGGTGGTAAAGATGTTGGCTTTTACATCCGGGTTTCTTTTAGAAAGGAGCATCAGCACACTTTCGTCTATATAATTGTCAATTAGGATGATACTGTGTTTGGCTTCTTTGATTAATCCGGATACGAATTCCCATGCATCGAATACCTGGCCATCGAAGAAGATTCCTTCGTTTGGTGGTAGATTAGATTTTATCTGAAATTCAATTTTGCTAACCTTGTCTTTAATTTCGTACACTTCATTTTCAACTCTATCTAAGCGGTGGTTTACTACATGTCCTTTTAAAAGATATTCTTTGAGTATTTTATTGGCCCAAATCCTGAACTGTGTGCCTCTCAAGGATTTGACCCTGTAGCCAACAGAAATAATGACATCAAGGTTGTAGAGTTTTGTTTTATACTTTTTCCCATCAATCGCAGTTAGTAAGGAATCCTTACATACTGAAATTTGTTTCAATTCACTTTCTTTAAAGATATTGCCGATATGAAGTGTAATATTGTTTCTTGTTGTTTGAAACAATTCAGCCATCTGGGCCTGAGTAAGCCATACTGTTTCATCTTCAACCCTTACTTCGATTTGAAAATCAGTGTTTTGGTTGTCTTTGAATATTACGATTTCGGCTTTTTGCATGAAGGATTCAAGGATTTAGTTTTCACCGCGAAGCCGCGGGGTCGCTAAGTTTTTATTACACAAGAATTCAGAGATATTTGTTGGGTTAGATTTAGGTTGTTGGGGGTTTAAGTTAAGTTGTTTCGTGTTCCGTGTTTCGTGTTTCGTGTTTCGTGTTCTCTTCGACAGGCTCAGGGTGGGTCGTGTTCGGTGTTCGGGTGCCCGGTCACTGAGCTTGTCGAAGTGCCGGGTTTCGGGTTCCGGGTTTCGTGTTGAGTAAAATCTAAATTAGAAGTGGACTGCCAACCCGCCTGCCGGCGAGGCATGGCTGCCGCTGCATACTGCCAACTTGTTCCGTGTTCCCTTCGACAGGCTCAGGGCGGGTTGTGTTCGGTGTTTCTTGTTGAGTAAAATCTGGCTCAGTTGTAGAAAGTTAGTTTCAGCCAATCAGCAATTGTTTGAATTCATGCCAGTTAATCACATGAACATTTAAGCGGGTAGCTTCTTTGATCAACAATTTATCACCGCTTACCAATGTGGATGCTCTTCCTGTTTTGTACAAGGCTAAAAGAAAATTATCTTTTTTATCTGTAAAAGCATCCGGTACACTTTTAAGCTCAATCATGCGACAGAGTTTAATATGAATAGCAATAAATTCTGCTATATCACCTTCTGAAATATATTTCCTGAATTTTTCCCTACTCAACACACCGGCGATTTCTTCAATCAACTCGCTGCAGGTAATGAATTCAATACCTTTTTCAAATGATTTCAGGACAAGATGGTGTAGTTGCTTCCCCAACAGGTAGCTGATCCAGATATTGCTGTCGAGGATAACGATGTTATTGCTTCTCATCCTTTCCTACACGGTATTCTCTAATTTCTTCTGCAATATCATCAGTTCCAATGGTATTCTCCGGAACTTTCTCGTCCAGCTTTCTTGCCCGAAACAAGAGGGTTTCTTTCTCAATCTCTCGTTCAATCCTTAGTTTGTCCTCAATGGTCAGCGACTTAACAAGCCTGAGTATGTCGTTGAAGGTAAATGGAATACTGTAGGTGCGATTATAGGATTGTGTGCTCATAATATATAAATTTGGTGGCAAATTTTGAAAAATGGGCGATACAAATGTAATAAATTTCTGAGGGATACAAGCCCTTCGAGGGATTAAGACCCTTTAGGATGTTTTATAAAGTTGTTGGTTAGCAGGGTTTCGGCACAGCTTCGCTCTCTCAGTTACATTTGCCGGGTTGTGAGGGTTTGGATATAATAGAGGGCAAAAGTAGTTTTTTCAATGTTTGGGATTTGTTAAGTTTGGGTTAAGTTGTTTCGTGTTTCGGGTTTCGGGTTCCCTTCGACAGGCTCAGGGTGGGTTGGGTTTGGTGTTTAGGGTTTGAGGTTTCTGAGGGATACAAGCCCTGCAAGGGATTGAAGCCCTTTGGTGCAGGCAAGCTGTTCCGGACTTATTCATGCAAGTTCGTAAAGAACACCGTTCACCTGATCTACTTTTTGGGAGGCCATAAGAATCTCAATGCCAACAATTTCGCCATTTTCGGCATAGTCAAGGATAACGCCAGGTTTTTCCTGATCGCTTTCCGAAACTTCACGAGAGGATAGCCTTATGTATAGTACATCAGCTTCTTTGTCGTATTTAATCTTCATATTTCTCAATTTTTGAGGTTTTGTAAACTGTAACTATCAAAGGCGGTTTTTTATCATAGTTCACAAAAACCCTGTAAAGATAATATTTATCTTTTTCCTGAAAGATTTTATGATAAACTATCAGGCCTGTTTCGTCGGTTATTTCTTTATCAGGCTGAAATAAAGCTGCATCAACCTTTTCCCTGTCAAGCCGCCTTCTTTGGATTTGTTCCAATGCATGCTTTGAATACATGAACTTAATTGGTGCCTGATAAGACATTTTGTTCAGAATTAATTTCTAATTGGTAATTAATGAGTTGAGGTTCCATTCGACAAGCTCAGTGCGAGTGGTGTTTGGTGTCCCGATAGCTATCGGGATCGGGACTATCGGGACGTGTTCCGTGTTCAAAGTTGAGTAAAATCTATCTTAATTGCGTACTGCTGCTGCTTACTGCTACTGCCAACTTGTTTTAGTCCCGGAACTGCTGCCGGTTACTTTTGTATTACTTCCCAGTGTCCGCCTTTAGCGGGGCCGATGCGTTTGATTTTATTTTGTTTTTGCAATGACTGTAAATAGCGTTGCACTGTTCTTTCAGAAAGGTCAATGATATCTGCCAGGCCTTTAGCTGTAATCTTATGGTTCTTGCCAAGCTCCTGAAGGATCAGTTTTTCATTTTCTACGACATTTTCTACGACATTTTCTACGACATTTTCTACGACCCTATTGGTTGCTGATTTGGGAGTGGTTTTATACATGGTAACCATTAAGCCATTTCCTAACTCTTCGAAAAGCGGATTAGGTTTTCCTGCATTAAGAAAACCTTGTTTGATTTTATCAATACCCCTTCCCCATGCTTCAATATAGCCTGCTTTAAAGAAAACATCGGCAATGTATCGATTTCGGGGAATGGATGGATGTTTCTGCAAAAGTTTATCAAGGGGGATTTCATCCGGTAACCTACCGGGATTCCATAAAACGATTTTATCATCATAGACACTTAACTGTATGTGGACACCAGTATAATCTTTATGGATGATTGCGTTAAGAATGGCCTCCCTTAATGCTTCCTCAGGATATTCCAGTTCTTCAATGCGCTGAAGACCTTCGTATCTTATGGGTGAGATGAGGTATTTTGCGCGAAGGGTTTCGATGACTCTATCGGGCATTTCAAAAATATTGCCCTCTATCACATCCTGAAACCTAAGATCATGATCACTATCGCCAAAACGGCCAATTCTGAAGCTTACCGAACTGAAAAATCGGAGAGGGTCTTTGCCGAAAAGCAATAATGCTGCATTCTTAAGCTCAGCCTTATCGTTAATGAGTTTTAAATTAAAGAGGATATTTTGCAGGTCATCAGTATCTGATTCGGGAGTCATGCGATTTGCATTAACGGCTTTACGAAGAAATTTCCTGACTACCTTTGTGTCAATATCATCAATACTGGCTCCCTGCACCGATAAATCATCGAATGTTCGTCCCATTTTTTTCAGGATAAACTCCTGAAGTGCTGCGCCTTTCAGTTCTTGTGTGGTACTGCCGCTTCTCACATAATACATACCTTTAAGAGAGATTGGAACAGTATTTGGCTGAACTTTTATTTCGAGGTGTTCCAGGTTACCATCCTTATGCAAAAGCACCTCCACATAAATACCCAGCGCATGAATGGTTTTATTGGGGATATCTTCGAGTAATTTCTCACTCTCATCTATTCCTGCAACAGTTCCATCATCCAACATACCGATCCATAAACTACCGCCCCGACTATTTGCAAAAGCACAAATATGCCGTAGATATTCATCCTTCCAGATGCGTTTAAACTCGGTATTTTGAGATTCTTTCATTTTTCTTGAAAGTATGATGGAACGCGGGTGCCGCTGATTTTATTAATGGAACGCTGATGCCGCTGATTTAGCGGATGGTCGATGATCTTTTCATTCGTGATTGGCTTTTGGCTGTTGGCTAGGTGTAGATGCCTGAATAGCGTTGACCACTTTTTGGCAATGTAAACAACTTGCCCCCCGCACCCCCTCCGGCTCCCCCTGAATGGGGAGAGGCTTCCGGCGCGCGGGGTTGTTCACGGTTTCGGGTTCCGGGTTTCGGGTTTCGTGTTAAGTTCTGAGGGATACAAGCCCTGCAAGGGATTGAAGCCCCTTTGGTTACTTGCCCCATGCACCCCCTCCGGCTCCCCCTAAAGGGGGAGAGGCTTCCGGCGCCCGGGGTTTAGGATTGCGTAAAATCTGGCTTAGAAGAAGGCTGCCACCCGCCCGAGCTTACCGTTCGGTAAGGGCGGGCTGCCACGCGATAGCTATCGGGATGGGTTTAGGTTTTGTAGCTGCCTGAATAGCGTTGACCACTTTTGGGCAATGTTAAACAACTTTCTTTTTCATATTTTGAGCGGTGGCTGAGCTTTCGGCGAGATAAGTTGTGTTGAAAAAAAGGATTATGTAACAGGCTTATGATGTTTTAAGCAAAGGGATATCATTTGAATAATATGATGCTGTCAATAAAATCGAAATCCTTTCTGTTGTACGTTAAAATGGGGAAACGTGTAACATCTGAAGTAGCAGCAATCAAACAATCAGGAACTGATAATGAGTGTCTTCCAGTGGTATACTTCTGCATAATTTCAATCGCTTTTTCTGAGATTGTTTTGCTAAGAGGTATTCCATAGAATGATTCAAATATTTTGCTTACAATTTCTTTTTTAGAAATTGTCTTGGCGCCAACAAGCAATTCCAGGTGAGTAATAATCGAATAAGCAGTCCGGCCCTCAATACTTTTTAAGTCTTTGACTGCAATTGGATCATTACGGAATGCTTTGATCAAAACACAGCTATCTACGATGATCAGATTTTTGGCCATGCTTGTTTCCTTATTTCTTCAATGGTTGGAAAATCAGATAATTGAGTAAGGAAAGTGAAAGGATCGCCATGATCTATAGCCGGTTCGATCACCTCGTAATCTTTCTCTGCCGGTTGTGACTCGGTGATAGTGATCGAGGACTTGTCATTTTTTCTCAGTTCCCTGGCCAAAGCGATAAGTGCTTTATATGCTGGCTTGTTTTTTCTTATGGTGATTATTGTTTCCATCGCAAAGAAATATATAGGCAAAGATAAGACTAATTCTGTATTCTCATCTGTGTTTCGTAAGTGTTTCTGAGGGATACAAGCCCTGCAAGGGATTGAAGCCCCTTTGGCTGCAACTTGCCCCACGCACCCCCTCCGGCTCCCCCTGAATGGGGAGGGACTTCCGGCGCGCGGGGTTTGGATTAAATGTTCCGTGTTTCGTGTTCCGTGTTAAGTAGAATCCAACTTAGAAGAAGACTGCCACCGGCCCGAGCTTACCGTTCGGTACGGGCGGGTTGCTGCTGCCAACTTTTCTCAATCGGTTTGTGGGCGCCGGAATGGTTCATTGATTTGCCAGTATCCTCCAAAATCGGGGCCGATGCGTTCAATAAGCTGTTTTGTTTTTAGTTTTTCAATGTGCTTCTGCACAGCAGCAGGGCTTATTGCAAGCAACTTCGCTATTTCTTTACGACTGATCTTATTGTTGGTTCTGATAATATTCAATACTTTTAACTGCGTGGGTGTTAAATGGGGCTTTGCTGTTGTCTGACTACCTGTCTGACTACCTGTCTGACTACCTGTCTGACTACCTGTCTGACTACCTTCATGCCTTCTTGCACCGCTAATATCACCATCAATATGAATGATACATTTAAATATATCTGCATCTTCCAACAGAGGTCTGTTTAGAGAATAATGGTGATAGAACCTGAAGATATTTCTTACACCTGAACCTAATTCATCGGCTCTTCCAATTTCCTTGAAAACTCTTGCAATCACCGGATTTTTAGGAAGGGGAGAGAAGTTTTCAGGATTGAGTTGCCCAAGACCTGTGGCTCTGTTTGCATTTTCAGTTTTAACGTTTTGATTTTCGATAATAAGCTTTGCCGGATAAGGGTTGGTATATTCTCTGTGGATAAGTGTATTTGAAATTACTTCGCGAAAGAGCAGGTTTCGCACACTTATTCTTACATCATCCTGAAGTACGAACTTGTCGGGCAGATGCTTTTCAACAAATTGCATTAATCGGTCATAGCTCTCGATCAGATTGGTTCTGATATCCTCGCGATCGTCATATCGGTCGGTGTTTTCAATACGGCAAATAGCATCAGTTTTATGAAACGGAAGCGCTGACAAAATCACATCATCACGGCCAAACAATAAAATGGCGGCTAAAGTAAGTCCCTGTTTACCGGTTAAATAATCGGTTTGATACAACTGGGCACTTCGAAGCAGATCAAGATCGTTGAGGCTTTCCCAGGGGTGAGCGGGCTGCCTGTTTACTGCCATCTGTCTGGCCCGTTGGATAATATCTTTTCTTAATTCATTGATTGTTGCAAAGGGGTATATTTTGCTTTCAGTAAAGGTGCTTTGTTTACGAATGAAAAGGTTGGCAACCAAACTGGTATTTGATGTTATATCGAAGTCTCCATCTTCGTTTCTGTCAAATAATTTTCCACGCGTATTATGCACCTGCGAACTTTCATAAACATGCAGGTGAAGGAGATGCTTTTCGTCTATTTCAATTTCAGCCGGAATGATGTAAACCGGCGGGTTAATGAGCTGAGGGTTATTCAGGGCGTTGACGATTTCTTTCTTGAATCGCGGGATATGTTTAGGGTTGACGCCCTCAACGTCTCCATTATCATTGATACCAATTAATACATCGCCGCCGTATCTGTTGAGAAATGCACAAATCGTTTCAAAAAGGCTTGAAGGCAGTTGGTCTTTAGCCCGTTTGAACTCAATGGTGAGGCCTTCGCCTTGTTTTAATATCTTTTGAATGTTGTTCATCCGGATGATGATTTGATTGGGGATTCAAGGATTTAGTTTTCACCGCGAAGACGCGGGGGCGCTAAGTTTTTATTACACAAGAATTCAGAGATATTTGTTGAGTTAGATTTTGGTTGTTGTGGGTTTAAGTTAAGTTGTTTCGGGTTTCGTGTTTCGTGTTCCCTTCGACAGGCTCAGGGTGGGTCGTGTTCGGGACCCCGGTCACTGAGCTTGTCGAAGTGCCGGGTTTCGTGTTTCGTGTTCCGGGTTCAAAGTTGAGTAAAATCTAACTTAGTTGTGGGTTGCTGCTGCCCCACGCACCCCCTCCGGCTCCCCCTGAAGGGGGAGAGGCTTCCGGCGCACGGGGTTGGAGTTTCGGGACGAGTATGGTGTTCATTAGAATCTAACTTCGGGTGGGCTATTTTTGTTTCTTGTCCCGTTCTACGATCCAGAAGCCTCCAAAGGTACCACCATGTCGCTTGATCATGCCCTTTTTTCTCATTTTAACAATATACTCCTTTACTGTATTGAATCCAACACCCAAATTTTCCGCTATAGCTGCCTGGGTTATATAGTTGTTATTCTCAATAAGATTTAATATTTTGCTTTCGAGGGTAGTTTGTGGGGTAGTTTGTGGGGTACGATAAAGAACTACCCTGAAATCTTCTTCCTGAACAAATAAAGGCAGAGGCAACCCCATTTCCCTGCACCGATTGGCCATATCGAGCGTTCCTGTGCCCATTCTTTCAATTGTGCCGCGCAGATACATCGGCTCAGCCAGCAAAGGATTTGCCGGAAACGACTTATGAGGTTTGATAAGTTGGTCAGTAGTAAGGCCGTAAGGCAAAGCTCCGGGGTTTCAAATTTCGAACCTGTCGCTGAATAACATCGCCTGAACGCTGGAATTACTTGTGTAGTCTCTGTGAGCTACAGCATTAACGATAGCCTCAGCAACCGCCTGTACGGGCAGTTCATATTGCACATCTACTTCCGGGCCTTTGTCTCTTGAACCTACCCTTAAAGCTATCTTCGACAGCACAAAATCTACTGCCTGTGCTATCATTTGAAACACATCGCCTTTGTAAACCTGATAAGAAGGGATGGGTTTGGTTATTTCAGTACCATGAAAGTGAGCACACTTAATTTCAGATGTGATAAAAAACCGTTGTGGATTTTTACCGAATAACAAAATAGCTGCATTGCTGATCCTCGTGCCTTCGATCAGGTTCAAGTGGGTTAATACTTTGTTTTCTGGGGCGCTTTCATCGAAAGGAAAAGCTCTTTTTACCTCAGCAGTTCTGATAACTACTTATGAATATTTTTATCTGATGCATTCAGGATTTACTTTTTGCGGATAAATCGCTTGCTTGGGTTCATTTTTTCCTTTACCTATGGTTTACATCTTTGCGTCCAGGTACTTGCCGGTTTCTTTGTGTTCGAAGCCGGGGATCATATAATGGAACAGATCAACTATTTGCTGTTTGCTCCAGCTTTGTTTTTCCTGCATTGCGCGTATTGTGTGTTCGAAATAGTCAATGGGGCCGTCGAAGTTTTCGGGCGGATTTTTGATGATGCCGAGGTTTTGGAATCGGTCCATATCGAGGGTTTCGTTTTCAGTGTAGAACTCTTCAAAATCCTTTTCGCCGGTGGTGTCGCTTTTTGTGAAGAGGCAGGGGTATTTTTGCAGTTCTGTGTTCCGGGTTTCTTGTTCCGTGTTTGGACGGCCGGACACTGAGCCTGCCGAAGTGTCGGGTTTTGGGTCCCGATAGCTATCGGGACGCGTTCCGTGTTGTTTGCTGAGGAAGAGCCGGGCTTCTTCTTCGGTTTGGCAGAGATGGGGCCGGAGGCCTCTTTGCGCCAGATACCTGACTGCAATGTCGGCAAAGGTGATCAGGTGGAGTTCTTCGCTTAGTTTGGGGAAGAAGATATCGCGGTTTTCGCCAAAGATGCACGACATCAGGCAGAGTTCGCCGGCTTCCTTTGGGATCACAAAATAGCGTTTAACATCATTGGGCGCCACAATGGGCTGTTGTTTTTTTATGCGCTGGTCGAAGCCATGCAACAGGGAGCCATCAGAAAAAGCAACATTGGCAAAACGCGCCAGGCTCACCTGGATGTTGTTGCTTCGGCGGTTCACAAACATTTCCATGATGCGTTTGGAGGCGCCCATCATGTTTACGGGGTTGGCTGCTTTGTCCGTAGAAACACAGAAATACTTCTTCACTCCTTTTTCAATGGATTGCCGCAGGGTTTTATCGGTGTTCAGGATGTTTACCTCAATCATTCGCATGAGGGTGAAGGGGTCTTTCTCGCTGCGTACGTGCTTGAGGGCGGAGAGGTTGAGCACATAGTCGTAGTGGCCGTCGTGTTCGATAAAAGCATCGTAGATGTGTGAACCTGCATCCAGGGCAAAGGTTTGGAAATCGCCTTTGATATAGCCGTATGAACTGCGGATATCGCGCACCAGCTCAACCAGGTTGTTTTCGCTGATATCCACCACATGGAGTTTGCGGGGATTGCGTTTGAAGATCTCTTTGGTAACGGCCTGGCCAATAGAGCCTGCGCCGCCGATAACAAGAAAGCGGGATGCCTGCACGGTTTCTGAGAGTTCGGCTTCGTGCTTTGCGATGTCGTGTTCGAAGAGTTCTTTGGTGCGGGAAATGAGGGTGAGCAAGATTTTAGATTTTTGAATTTAAGATTTTAGTTTTGAGGTTCAAGAAGCTTTAGCTGCCTGAATAGCGTTGACCACTTTTTGGCAATGTTAAACAAATTTCTTTTTCCTGTTTTGAAGTGGTGATAGTGCTTTCGGCGAGGTTGACTGCAGCTGCTACTGCCGCTGCAATACCTGATCAAAGTTCATAATACTTTTTGTACCACGCAATGAACCGGGTTACGCCTTCATTCACAGGTGTGTGCGGCTTGTAGCCGAGGTCTTCCACCAGATCACGCACATCTGCTTCGGTGTGGGGTACATCGCCGGGTTGAATGGGGAGAAATTCTTTTTTAGCGGTTTTTCCCAGGGCGTTTTCAATGGCGGCGATGTAATCCATTAACTGCACAGGGGAGGAGTTGCCTATATTGTATACCTTATAGGGCGCAGTTTTACTTCGGGAGGCATCGGAGTTTTCGCTGCCGGAGACCTTTGCGGGATTTTCAATTACACGGATCACACCTTCCACAATATCATCCACATAAGTGAAATCCCTTACCATATTGCCATTGTTGAAAACCTCAATGGGCTGGTGGTGCATGATGGCTTTGGTGAACAGAAAAAGCGCCATATCGGGCCGGCCCCAGGGACCGTATACCGTAAAAAACCGCAAACCGGTGGTGGGAAGGCCATACAGGTGGCTGTAGGTATGCGCCATGAGTTCGTTGCTTTTCTTGGTGGCCGCATACAGACTGATGGGGTGATCTACATTGTCGGTGGTGCTCAGTGGCATCTTAATATTGTTGCCGTAAACGCTGGAAGAACTGGCATATACCAGGTGCTGAACCTGATGATGGCGGCAGGCCTCCAGTATGTTTATAAAACCCAGAATATTGCTTTCGATATAGGCATGCGGGTTTTGCAGGCTGTATCTTACACCGGCCTGGGCTGCCAGGTGACAAACCTTGTCGAATTTTTCCTCTTCAAAAAGCCGGTTGATATGGTCGCGGTCTTCGAGGTTCATACGTACAAAACGGTACTTTGGGTAACAACTGCTTTGTACCATCCGGTGCCATTCTTCCGCATCTTTTGAGATGCCACTTTCAGCAAGCCGGGCGTATTTCAGGCTCACGTTATAATAGTCATTGATGTTATCAAGCCCAAGCACTTCATGTCCATCGTTCAGCAAACGCATGGCTGTGTGAAAGCCGATAAAGCCGGCCGTGCCGGTAAGCAGTATTTTGCTCATGGTTTGATTCTCAGAATTATTGTAATTACGTCCCGATAGCTTTCGGGAGACGATTTACGATTTACGAATGACGAATTTAGCCTCAATAATTTAAACCGCAAAGGCGCAAAAATTTGATTTAAAAGACAATAAGAAACCTATGTTTGAAACAAACATCATTATTTCATTCATCTGAGAATCTCATCATATAAGCCATAGCCGGTTTGTTGCGAAGATTTATGAATAAGACAGGTTAGACAAGCTTCTTTCTCCACATTACTCGTCAATCATCACTCGTCACTCGCCCCACGTCCCTCGTCCCCCGTCCCACGCCCCACGTCACTTGTCAAAGCTTTTACCGATGCTGTAAATCTTGAACCCGATTTTTTGCAGTTGTTTGCGATCGAGGATGTTGCGTCCGTCAAACACAAATGCCGGTTTCAGCATATGGTCAAAAATGCGTTGCCAGTCGTAGGTTTTAAACTCATCCCATTCGGTGATCAGGGCGATGGCATGGGTGTTTTTGCAGGCTTCATAGGGGTCGGTATGCACATGAACCAGATCCCTGATCTGTGATTCGGGCAGGTTATGATAGCCGCTTTCGGTAAGATAGATCAGGTCGTTATATATCTGTTCTTTGCTCACTTTGGGGTCGAAAACATGAATTTCCGCCATATCGTCGAGCAGCGTGCTGGCCACATACATGGCGGCGGTTTCGCGGGTATCGTTGGTGTCTTTTTTAAAGGCCCAGCCCAGGAAACCAATTTTTTTGCCCGAAACCGTATTGTATAATGTGCTGATGATGTTGTCGGCAAAGCGTTGCTTCTGATAATCGTTCATGATGATAACCTGCTCCCAGTAATCGGCCACTTCTTTCAGCCCGAGGCTGCGGCAGATATACACCAGGTTCAGGATATCTTTCTGGAAACAGGATCCGCCAAAGCCAACCGACGTTTTCAGGAATTTTGGCCCGATCCGGCTGTCGGAGCCAATGGCGCGGGCAACTTCGTCAATATCGGCTTCGGTTTTTTCACACAGGGCTGATAATGAGTTGATAGAGGATACCCGCTGAGCCAGGAAAGCATTGGCGGTGAGCTTGGATAACTCGGAGGACCAGATATTGGTTTGCAGTATTTTTTCGCGGGGCAGCCAGTGGGCGTAGATGTCGGTTAGCGCATCCATGGCAGCCTGGCCTTCGGGTGTGTGATGGTCGCCGCCGATGAGCACACGGTCGGCGAAATGCAGATCGCTGATGGCGGTGCCTTCGGCCAGAAATTCGGGGTTTGACAGGATCTGGTATTTTACCTTGCCACCCACATTGTTCAGAATGGATTTGATGGCCTGTGCCGTGCGAACCGGCAGGGTTGATTTTTCAACAATAATTTTATCGTCGGTGGCCACCTCTGCGATGCGGCGTGCAGAGAGTTCAATGTATTTCAGGTCGGCGGCCATGCCTTTGCCTTTGCCGTAGGTTTTGGTAGGGGTATTCACTGAAATGAAAATCATTTCGGCTTCGCGGATGCCTTTGTCCACGTCGGTTGAAAAGAAAAGGTTTCTGCCGCGTGCTTCGGCAACTACTTCTTTCAGACCCGGTTCGTAAATGGGCAGGTTGTCGAGATCGGGATCGTTCCACTGCGCTATCCGTTGCGGGTTGATGTCAACCACGGTTACTTTGATCTCAGGGCATTTTTGTGCGATCACCGACATGGTGGGCCCGCCAACATACCCGGCGCCTATGCAGCAGATTTTTTTGATTTTTGTCATTTAGTTAAGTTTGAAGTTTTAGGTTTTAGGTTTTGTGTGGGAATTTGGGGCCAGGTATAGAAGATTTGCGAAGATATTGGATCAATACGGTTATTTTCTTTGATATCCTCTTTGTTCTTTCCAGCAAATCATTAAACTGTTTGTCCGAGATATACTCGTAATCAAATGCTCTGTATGATTGAGAGCGGGTTTCTTCGCTCGAAGCTTTTGCTATTGACAAAAAGTTTATAAACTCTTTATTTCCGTCTCGCCCGAATCCCTCAGCAATATTATCCATAATTGACCCTGAAGCATCGCGTATCTGATCACGAAACTTATAGTCCTTTGAGAAAGGTTCTACTGAAGTCAGCTTAAAAATAATTTTACATAATTCCCTTGCTTCCTGCCATATCTCCAGTTCTTCGAAACAATTAATCTTCATGTTTTTAAATACTTCTTGGTTTAGTTACTCTCAACAGGCCCTTATTAAGTATATCAGAACTTTTCAATCAACTATCAAGATTCTCAAGCCCCCAAACCCCAAACCCCAAACCAATTTCTTCCCACAGCTTCGCCCCCTCACTCACACAGTTGTGACGAGAAGAGTTAGAGGTCAATATGTAGGCCCGGTAGCCTAAGCGCCTTTTTCCCAGAGCAACAGGGCTTCGGGGTATGCCTTCAGAAAGGCTTCGGCCTCAGCCGGTTCAATGATCATATACCTGATTTTGCGTTTGAGCAGTTTTTCGGCTTTTTCAACCAGGCGGGTCAGATAAACACGGTCAATTCCATCTCCAATAATGCTGATGTCAATCACAGGGCTATCGGTTCCACGGGCAAGTTTGCCTGTAACATAGGCCTGCTCTACCCCTCCGAGCAAACTGATTACCTGATCAACCACGTGGTCAATGCCGGTGTATTTGAGCAGGATGTTATGCAAATCGGAAAAAAGCGGGTGAGCGGTATTGGCCTTGAAAATTTTCTTGTTGCCTGAAAAATTGGATTCCAACATTCCGGCTTTTTCAAAACGGTTGAGTTCCAGCCTGATGGCGTTGGTGCTTTCGCCAAACTCGTCTTCCAGGTCGCGCAGGTAGGAAGTTGTATTGCTGTTCAGAAAGAATTTCAGCAGCAGTTTTATCCGCGTTTTGGATGTGATGAGTGAATCAAGCATCGGCAACTCTTTGAATATTGAGTAGCAAATTTACTCAAAATATGTCTTATTTTTGCAAAGTAAGCGAAAATAATTTTTCAAAACCGGCAAGCCGCTGATTTTAACAAATTCTTAAAATTTTGTCCTGCGTATGATAGCAGGATTTTATAACTTGCGGCCTTTTAACAGAAATGCTGTATGGATGCTAAACCTTTGAATTTTGCACTGATAGGATCAGCCGGATATATTGCCCCCCGCCACATGAAGGCCATAAAAGAAACCGGCCACAACCTGGTTTCGGCCCTTGACCGTTTTGATGTGATGGGCACCATTGACCAGTATTTTCCTGAAGCGGATTTTTTTACCGAACCCGAACGTTTCGACCGCCACCTGGATAAACTTCGCAGGCAAGGCGAAAAGAAGATTGATTACGTGAGCATTTGTTCGCCTAATTATCTGCACGATGCCCACATCAGGCTGGCTTTGCGAAACGGGGCACAGGCCATTAGCGAAAAACCCCTGGTGCTCAATCCCTGGAATGTAGATGCGCTTGCCGAGATTGAACAGGAGAACCAATGCAGGATTTTCAACATTCTGCAATTGCGGCTGCATCCCAATATCCGCGCGCTGAAAGACAAAATTGACAAAGCGCCTGCCGGAAAAACCTACGACTTTGACCTCACCTACATTACGAGCCGCGGACGATGGTATTTTATTTCCTGGAAAGGCCAGCTTGAGAAATCCGGTGGAATAGCCACCAATATCGGGGTTCATTTTTTTGACATGCTCTTGTGGATATTCGGCGATGTGAAGGAAAACATTGTACACATGAGCAAACCAGATAAAGCAGCCGGCCTTTTGTTGCTGGAGAAAGCCCGGGTGCGGTGGTTCCTGAGCCTGGATTACAATGATATTCCTGAAGAAGTTAAGCTGCGCGGCCAACGCACTTTCCGCTCCCTTGAACTGGAAGGCGAAGAGATTGACTTCAGCGGTGGATTTACCGATCTGCACACCGCCGCTTACCGCGATATCATTGACGGCAAAGGCTTCGGCCTTGACGACGCCAGGCCAAGCATCAACGCCGTTTACAGCATCCGCAATGCAAAACCTGCCGGTATGGTGGGCGATTACCATCCTTTGCTAAAAAGTACTAACTAATAATTAATACGAGAATGATTGAACAATTGCTTAAGAAAGAAACCAGACTCAGCGTGATCGGTCTGGGTTATGTAGGATTGCCCATTGCCCTTGAGTTTGCCCGGAAGATGCCGGTGATTGGCTTCGACATACGCGAAGACCGTGTAGAAATGATGAAAAACCACATTGACCCAAGCGAGGAGCTGGAATCTTCTGCCTTTGAAAATACCGATATCCTTTTCACAGCGAACCCGGACGACCTGAAGCAAGCCACTTTCCATATTGTTGCCGTACCCACACCTATTGACAGCCACAATATGCCCGATCTTAAACCCCTGCTTTCTGCAACCCGGACCGTAGGGAAAGTGTTAAAGAAAGGCGATTATGTGGTGTATGAATCCACTGTTTATCCGGGTTGTACCGAGGAGGATTGCGTACCCTTGCTTGAGGAACTTTCGGGTCTGAAGTACATAGAAGATTTCAAGGTGGGATTTTCGCCTGAACGCATCAATCCGGGCGATAAGAAGCACACGCTCACAACCATTGTAAAGGTTGTATCGGGCTGTGATGACGAATCGCTTGATGTAATCGCCCGGGCATATGAGTTGGTGGTGAAAGCAGGCGTTCACCGTGCTTCATCCATCAAGGTGGCCGAAGCGGCCAAAATTATTGAGAACACCCAGCGTGATGTGAACATTGCCTTTATGAACGAACTGTCCATTATATTTAACCGTATGGGAATCAATACATACGAAGTGCTGGAAGCGGCCGGCACAAAATGGAATTTCCTGAATTTCTATCCCGGACTGGTAGGCGGCCATTGTATTGGCGTGGATCCGTATTACCTGGCTTTCAAAGCCCGCGAGTTCCGTTATCATCCGCAAATTATCAATGCCGGAAGGTTTATCAACGACAGCATGGGTTTTTACGTGGCCAAACAACTGGTAAAGAAGCTGATCGCTGCCGATAAGCAGATTACCAATTCTAAAGTACTGGTGATGGGAACCACTTTTAAGGAAAACGTAAGCGATCTGCGCAATTCCCGTGTGCCGGATATCATTCACGAACTCAACAGTTATGGCGTTGATGTGGATGCTGTTGATCCGTTTGCGAACCCGAAGGAGTTTTTGCATGAATATGGCATCAACCTGCTGGATTCAGATGCTGCCTTGCCTGAAAACCATTATGATGCCATCATTGTGGCCGTAAGCCACGATGCTTATGCCACACTTGAATCCGGCTTCTTCCACAAGCACCTCAGCAACAAAGGGATACTGGTTGATCTGAAAGGCCTTTACCGGAAGTTTAGAGGAGAGTTTGATTACTGGAGCCTGTAAAATTGTTTTCAACACATTGAGCAATGTCCGGATGGTTCGCCCTGTATACGCGTTCAAGAAACGAGAAGAAGGTTCACACCCAGCTTGTTTTGCGTGGCATTGAATCTTTTCTTCCCCTGCACAGGGTGCTGAAGCAATGGAGCGACCGCAAGAAATGGGTGGAAGAACCGATGATCCGTTCTTACGTATTTGTCAGGATCACCGAACGGGAGTATTTTGATGTACTGAACACCCCCGGCGCTGTCAGGTTTGTATATTTTGAAGGAAAGCCTGCCGTGATTCCCGACTGGCAGATCAAGGCCATCAGGCATGTACTTGAAACGGATGTGGACTTTGAGATCAGCGACCGCCATTTTGAAAAAGGCGACAAGGTGCTGATTACCCGCGGTCCCTTCCGCGATATGCCCGGAGAGCTTGTTGAACTAAGGGGCAACCGCAAGGTAATTATCCGTATTGACCATATCGGACATTCCTTGCTGCTTACTATTTCACCTTCAAATCTGAATAAGATCTAAGTTTCTCCGTGCCATAGAAAAACCCTTCGGGGAAAAACTTGCCTCGCCGATAGGCTGGTTGATAACACAAAGAAATCCAAAATCCAAATTCCGATAGCTCCCGATAGCTATCGGGACGGAACAAAACTAAAAAAAATCCGAAACCCTTCTACTGCATCACTGTATCACTGCATCACAAAAAAACCGACAATCCCGTATGTACAGCGATTTTTTTAGGTGTGATTGGTATAGATTTTTGTAAATAAATCATCTGTAAATAAGCGCAATATAATCAATTTAACTAATTTTTTAAATGGCGGTGATGATAAAACCATTTGATAATGACATTGTTAAGGATCAAATAAGGTAATAAGGTTATGAATCATATTTATGACTTTTCTACTAAGGTTAATATCCTGAAAATAAGGTTTTTATTTCAGAATAAACCTTATTTTTTCTGAACCAACCTTAGTAGAAATTCAAGGAAAGAGAAAAACAACCTTATTACCTTATTTGGGGGGGCAAAAAGGCGCCGCCAATATTAATTATACAGAATATATTGTTAACTAAATCTAAAAGAACAATATAACATTTATAGGACTAATGTATTAACTATCGAAAAAATCGCTGTATGTACGGGAGTTTGTTTCGAGCCCTAAGCGCCTGGAGTATGCGGTTTCCCTGTGAACAAATGGTTTACAGGCTGACTGGGTTTCTCATGCACACAGTTACAGCGATGCAAAGGCATTCTGGTTCTGAACCGGCGCTTGAATGCGTGAGGGATCACTTCCTGTACATGGGCGAGAGGTTGAATTTTTCGGGGTGCAGGGCGGTGAAGTCTTTGTAAAAATCTAAGATTCTGGACATATCGCTTTTATAATCTTCGGAGGGATACAGCACTCCGCCAATACCTGCTTCTTTTTTTGCATAATCCAGGTAGGCAAGCCCTATGGGAATCTCGGCCATAGATGCAATGTAGTAGAAGCCTTTTTTCCATTCGTGACGCAGGCTCCTGGTTCCTTCGGGGGTGATCACCAGCGCCATTTCCTTGGATTTGTTGAGCAGAACTGCTATTTGCCAGACCACATTCCGGCTATGGGCGCGGTCAACGGGGATGCCGCCCATTTTTCTGAGCAAATATCCCAGCGGAAAGAAAAAGGCTTCTTTTTTGATGAGGAAACCTGCTTTCACCCCGATTGCCCACAAAGCCAGCCTTCCGATCACAAAATCCCAGTTGCTTGTATGCGGCGCCATGAGCAATACACAGCGGCTGTAAGTCTGGTGAGGCTGAACATAAGTTGACCACCCGGCAAGTTTCAGAATGTAACGGCTGATGGATTTTAACATAATGCAGGGGTGTTGTGGTCCTAAAAGTCAATTTCAAGATTCAGCTTTTCTTTCAGAACGGCTAGTTCGGGATTTTTCTCAATCATTTTCCGGTACTTTTCCAGGGGGGTGTAAGGCGTTTCATCCTGCACCACTTCTTTCATTTCGGTTTGTATTGTAATTCCCGTATTGCCAAGTTCATTCCGCAGAAATGCCAGGAGACTGGCTTTGTTGTCGGTAATCTCTTTCTGCTGCAACTGGCTGTGGACAGGAAACAGAATGATGTTGTTCTCTTCGTCGAGCAGCCGGGGCTTTGATTGTGTGAGGGTGGCGTGAAGATTGGGCGATTTGCCGGCAACGCTTTTTGCGTAGGCTTCCCACACTTTTTCAAGTTGCAGGTTCGTAAAAGCGTTGCCCTCAGGCTCAGCCTGGTTGTCATCGGTATTGTTTTCATCAGCCTGGCGGTCAGTTGCCGGATCAGTTTTGGGCTGTGCTGCACTGGCTTGTTTAATACTGAATCCTGTGGTTGGGATATTCCCCTGCATCAGGCCTGATGCTGGTTTTGGGGGTTGCTGGTAATTTTTTTGCGGTTCGCTGACAATGTTAACGCTTTTGGGAGGCTGGTATGGTGGCGGGGCGGGGCTTGCAGGTTTGGCCACAGGGGGGGCAGCCGCCGGCGCCTGGGCCGGTGCGGTTTGCTGGCTCCTGAAACTTCCCATCTGCATAATGGCGAGTTCCACATGCAGGCGTTTGTTGTTGCTGGCACGGTAATCAATGTCGCAGCGATTGGCGATATCAAGCGCCTTTAAAAGAAAACCCGGCTGGCACTGTGAAGCCTGCTTTTGATAACGGTCTCTCAGGCCGCTGCTTACTTCCAGCAGTTTCAGCGTTACGCTGTCCTTGCAAATCAGTAGGTTGCGGAGGTGTTCGCCCATGCCGGTGATAAAATGCTGTCCGTCGAAGCCTCCGTTGATGATCTCGTCAATCAGCAACATGGCCTCGGGAAGCCGGTTTTCGAGCAGGCAATCGGTGATCCTGAAATAGTAATCATAATCCAGTACGTTCAGGTTGTCAATTACCTGCTGGTAAGTGAGGTTGCGACCCGAGAAACTCACCAGTTGGTCGAAGATGGAAAGCGCATCGCGCATGGCTCCATCGGCTTTTTGGGCGATGACATGCAGTCCGTCGGGTTCAAAGCTTACATCTTCGCTATTGGCCACAAATTCAAGCTGGTGCAGGATGTCTTCCACGGTAATCCGTCTGAAATCGTAAATCTGGCACCGCGAAAGAACGGTGGGGATAATTTTATGCTTTTCGGTGGTTGCCAGGATAAATTTCGCGTAGGCCGGCGGCTCTTCAAGGGTTTTCAGGAAAGCGTTGAAAGCTGCCTGGGAGAGCATATGAACCTCGTCAATAATATAGACCTTGTAGCGTCCGGCTTGCGGCGGGATCCTTACCTGGTCAATCAGGCTGCGGATATCATCCACCGAGTTGTTGGAGGCGGCGTCGAGCTCATGTATGTTAAACGACGCCGATTTATTGAACGATAAACAGGAAGGGCATTGGTCGCATGCTTCTGTGTCTTCTGTTATCTGATGGCAGTTGATGGTTTTGGCAAGAATACGGGCGCAGGTGGTTTTTCCCACGCCACGCGGGCCGCAAAACAGGAAGGCCTGCGCAAGCTGGTTGTTGCGGATGGCATTTTTTAAGGTTGTGGTTATTGAGGGCTGGCCAACAACGGTTGTAAAGGTTGCCGGGCGGTATTTACGTGCTGAAACAATAAAATTTTCCATATCGGTGACAAGCGATTTTGCGAGCCAAACTTACAAGATTATTGCTTAACGGCAATGTTAATTCGTCCTGCTTTATCAAGGTTTTGTCAACAATGGTTCAAAACCGCTTTTCAGGTGGAGGTCGCGCTGAGGGTATGGAATTTCCACATTGTGTTGTTTGAACTTTTTAAAAATGGCATAGTACAGGTCGCTTCGCAGTATCGAAGGCCTGTTGATGTAATCGGTTGTCCAAACAAGCAGGATGAAATTCAGGGAACTGTCGGCATACGCATCGAAAATTACATCAGGTGAAGGGTTTCTGAGCACACCCGCGTGTTCGTTGGCTACTTCCAGCAGGAGTTTTTTGATTTTTGCAGGATCTTCTTTGTAAGAAACTCCCACCGGTATCCTGAATCTGATATTGCGGTCGTTGTGACTCCAGTTGATGACGGTATTGCTTATAAACTCTGAATTGGGTACAATAATGGTGATGTTGTCGTTTGTATTGATGGTGGTTGCCCTTGCCGAAATATCCACAGCATCGCCGGTGGTGCTTCCCACTTCAACGCGATCGCCCACTTTGATGGGCCGGCTGAAAAGAATGACCAGACCGCTGATAAAATTATTTGTAATGTTCTGGAGCCCGAACCCGATACCTACGCCTAGCGCCCCGAACAAAATACCTAAAGCGCTGAGGTCAAGACCGGTGGATTGAACAATGATAAACAAGCCCAGGGTGACGACAATGTAACTAAAAATACTTCCCACGGATTGCCTTATGCCTGGTTCGGGAGTATAGCGAACCAGAATCCTGTTAACAAGCAGCCTTTTTACCCGACCAGTTATCCAGAACAGCAATGCGATGGATACGATAAACATAAAAATACCCCATAAGGAAAAACTGCTTGATCCGATACTGAGAACCGGTTCAAGAAAAAACCGGCGCAGGTTGTTGAGGGTGGTTTCTGGTTCCATGGCGGAAGATTTTATTTTTAAACTGTAAAAATAATCCGGATTTTCTTTCCAACAGCTTTAATTTGCATAGTTTTGTTACATCTTACAAGCACATTCCTTCTATGATCCTTATATATGCACCGGTTCAGACAGCCCGCCTCAGCTATACGCTGCATCTGATGATGGGGACTTTGCTCGGGCAGGAATTTGCGGTCACAAAAAAATTGGAGGAATACAAGGCATTTGAAGGCCCCAGGTTTTCCTACGGGAAAAAAGCCGATGATACATCTTTGTTTTTTGCATCGGCTGGTTTGCTTTTCGAAAAGGGTATAGGCAATCCGGTGGTTCAGGATGGGGAATACGAAGGCATAAAAACAATTTTTCCTGTTTTCGACCGCAACGCGGCGCTTCCCTATGATCCTTTCTCGGCGGTGTTTTTTATGGTTTCGCGCTACGAAGAGTATTTACCTTACCGCAAGGATATGTATGGCCGTTTTACAGCCCCCGAAAGCCTGGCGCATAAGAAAGGTTTTCTGCAAAAGCCTGTGGTGCATTACTGGACAAGGCATGTAGGGGAAGTGCTGTGCAGGCACTTTCCCGGCTTGAAAATCAGGCAATTGCAATACAGGTTTTTGCCCACGTATGATATTGACCAGGCCTGGTCGTTCAGAGGCAAGGGTTTTGTCCGAACCGCCGGGGCTTACCTCAAATCGCTGGCGCAGGGAAATATCAGGGAAGTGGTTGAACGAACAAGGGTAATCGCAGGCATTGATCCCGATCCTTTCGATACTTATGATTACCAGCTTGCCCTGCAAAAACGCTACCGCCTGCGCCCGGTGTATTTCTTTTTGTTTTCGCGCTATGGCGAGTATGATAAAAATATTCCGGTTACCAACAGCCGTTTCAGGCAACTTATCAAGCGGCTGGCCGATTATGCTGATACCGGAATCCATCCTTCTTACGCTTCAAACCCGGATACGGACATTCTGAAAAGGGAGATCAGAGATCTCTCAAAAGTGCTGAACCTTGAGATCAGTCGCAGCCGCCAACATTTTCTGAAGCTTCATATTCCTGAAACCTATCATAAACTTGCTGAGTGCGATATTGAAACGGATTATACCATGGGTTTTGCCGCCCTGCCAGGTTTCAGGGCAGGCATTTGTGTGCCTTACCAGTTTTATGATGTTGATATGGAAACCATTATCCCGATCATGGTGGTTCCATTCGCCGTCATGGATGGCACTTTGAACGACTACATGAAACTTCAACCCGATGCAGCCATTGAAACAATCGGCAAATTGATCAGCGAGGTAAAGGCAGTGGGAGGGGTGTTCTCCAGCCTGTGGCATAATGATAGCTTGTCGGAAACCGGCCGCTGGACAGGCTGGCGGCGGGTTTATGAAGAGCTGGTAAGCAGGGCTGCAACATGACCGGACTTGCTTTAAACATCGAAGGAGTAACAGAAATTGTGAGTTAACCGGATTTACAGATGATCAGGTATTTGCAGAACAGCGAAATAGATTATGAAAAATGGGATGCCTGCATCAGGGATGCCTTCAATGGCAACCTGTATGCCTGGTCGTGGTATCTGGATATTGTTTGCGAGGGATGGGGCGCATTGGTTCAGGGCGATTATGAACAGGTTATGCCTTTGACCGCCGGCAAGAAGTTTGGCGTCTCCTATTTGTATCAACCACCTTTTACACAGCAGCTTGGCGTGTTTTGCAGCGGCCCCGACATCGCAAATACTGATGGTTTTCTGGAAACTTTGCCGGTTTATTACCGTTTTGCCGAAATCAACCTGAACCGCTTCAATAAGCCAAGGCATGCTGCTTTTCAAACAGGTTTGAGAAAAAATTATGAACTTGAGCTTATCAGGCCATACACCGATCTTCAAAAAGGCTATTCCTCCAATACCATCCGCAATATCCGCAAAGCCGAAAAGGAAGGCCTGAGCATATCATGGAATGCTGATCCGCAAAGCATCATTGAAATGTTCAGAAGCGAAAAGGGAAAAGTACTGAACAGACTGGGCGCCATACAATACAAGATGCTGGAAAAACTGATTTACCGCGCCACTTATAAAAAAATCGCCACCATCGCCGGTGTTTACGACAATAACAACCAGCTATGCGCAGGTGTTTTTTTGATGCAGAGCCATCAAAGGCTGGTGTTTCTCTTTTCGGCTAATAATCAGGTTGGCCGTATGAAAGGCGCCATGCATTTTGTGGTTCACAATATCATCGGGAAGTTTTCAGGCCAGCCTTTGATCCTTGATTTTGAAGGCTCTGAAATACCCGGACTGGCAAGATTTTACGCCGGATTCGGATCGGCCGAAACGCATTACCCCACGTTGGCATACAACAACCTGCCATTGGCAACAAGGCTTGCAATTAAGGCTGTTAAGCTGATAAAACGATAACTGAATTATTTTTAAACCATGATGTTGCACGGGATGATTTGAGGCTTTGAACGGAAAATTTTCATATGATCATATTTTTATTCAGCTTTGTGTAAATTTGTAAAAATCTCTAAAAAACACGCTTATGCTCATCAGAACCCTGGGAAACCAAAATACCATACTTGACCAGTACATTTCCGAGATCAGGGATGTGCAAATTCAGCAGGACAGCCTGCGCTTTCGTCGGAATATGGAACGCATAGGCGAGATTTTTGCCTACGAGATCAGCAAAGAGCTGAGTTATCAAACCAGGCAGGTGACCACTTCGCTGGGATTGGCAGATGTCCCCGTTTTAACCGATTATCCTGTGATCGCCACCATACTCAGGGCCGGCTTGCCATTGCATCATGGCATGCTGAATGTTTTTGACAAATCATCCAATGCCTTTGTTACAGCCTATCGCCTTTACAACAAGAACGGCACTTTTGATATAAAGGTAGAATATGCATCCTGCCCCGACATTGAGGATAAGGTGCTCATTCTTACCGACCCCATGCTTGCCACCGGACTTTCCATGCACCTGTGCCACAAGGAATTGCTCAACAACGGCAAACCGGTTCACACCCACTTTGTTTCCATCCTGGCCAGCGCAGAAGGGGTTGAATACATGAAGCGAAAGTTTAAGGGCTCAAAATCAACACTATGGGTGGGCGCCATTGATGCCGAACTCACAGCACAAGCCTACATCGTTCCCGGCCTGGGCGATGCCGGCGACCTGGCTTTTGGTTCAAAACATTGATGAATATACACTTCATTATGCAGTTAAAAGGCTCACTGATTATTGAAAACCTGCGGATTTCCATCAATTCGATCCGCAGTCATCTGCTGCGCACGGTCATTACAATCATGATCATCGCACTGGGTATTATGGCTTTGGTTGGGATTTTAACCTCCATTGATGCCATCAAATACTTTCTGAATGAAAACTTCTCTCTGATGGGATCCAATACGCTTACCATTCAGAACCGTGGCTTGCGGGTGCATATGGGTTCGCGAAGCACCAGGCCAAAAACATTCCGCCCGATTACCTATCAGGAAGCCATGCGCTTTAAATCTGAATTTAATTTCCCATCGCATACTTCGGTGCATGTTTACGGAACCGGGATTGCTACCGTTATATACGGACAGGAAAGAACCCACCCGAATGTATCGGTTATTGGGTCGGACGATGAATACATCATGACATCAGGGAATGAAATTGTCAGGGGGAGGAATTTCAACCTCACCGAAATGGAATTTGGATCCAATGTTGCCATTATTGGCAACAACCTTGTGCGAACCCTGTTTAAAGGAGGCGTTGACCCGCTTGGGAAAATGATCAGTATCGGCGGTGACAGATACCAGGTAATCGGTGTTTTGAAAGAGAAAGGTTCATCAATTGGAATTTCAAGCGACAATCACTGCATTATACCGCTTGAAAACGTTCGCCGCAAGTTCTCCCGCCCCAATATGACTTATACCATCAGCATCATGGTCCCCGATGCCGGAATGCTTGCTGCAGCAGAAAATGAGGCAACAGGCATTTTCAGGGTAATCAGGCAGGTAAAAGCCGGTGAAGAAACCAATTTTGATGTTTCGAAAAGCGATAACCTGGCCGAAATGCTTTTCGATAACCTGAAATACCTGCGGCTGGCGGCTACGGTAATTGGTTTGATCACACTGGTGGGCGCCGCCATCGGACTGATGAACATCATGCTGGTATCGGTTACTGAACGAACCCGCGAGATAGGAATTCGCAAAGCCATAGGTGCAACCAAAAAGACCATCAGAAACCAGTTTCTTGCCGAAGCCATAGTGATTGCACAGCTTGGCGGTATCCTGGGAATAATACTGGGTATCCTGGCCGGCAATCTGCTTGGTTCCCTGATCGGATCGGGCTTTATTGTTCCCTGGGTGTGGATTATCGGCGGGGTGGTGCTTTGTTTTATGGTTGCGCTGGCATCCGGAATCATACCGGCCACCAAAGCTGCAAACCTTGATCCGGTAGATTCGCTCCGATACGAATAAGCGTTATTCCCTGCTCATCATTGCCTGGTCGTCTGGTTTCAGAAATTTTTTCCGGATCAGGAGCCACAAACCATAGATCAGAAAAGCTTCGGCTGCGCCCACAAAGGCTCCGGCCAGAATATCGCCCGGATAGTGCACGCCCAGATATACACGGCTGTAGGAGACCATTGATGACCACACCAGCATAAAAACCGCCATATACCTGATCTTATTCCACAAAAGCAGCGCTATGAAAACCGAAAGCGCAAAACTGTTGCTGGCGTGGGAAGAAATGAATCCGTATTTCCCGCCGCAGCGGCCAAGGGTGTAAACCATTCCTTCAAGCGCGGGTTCATGGCATGGCCGCAGGCGCAGAAAAACATTTTTAAACAAACGCACCGATGCCTGATCGCTTATGGTTATGAGCAATGCTACCAGCACCAGCAGAATAAATGCTTCCATACCGTAATGCCGGTAAAGCAAGTACAAAAGAAATGCATAAAGCGGTATCCAGATAAAACGGTGGCTGAGCCAATACATCACAAAATCGCCGAAAGGGCTATGGATGCCGTTTAGAAATAAAAATAACTGTGTGTCAATTTCTTTCAGGAATTCAATCATGTTATTGTTCTTTTGAGGAAGCATTCAGCAACTGCCAGAGGAGGTCTTTCAAACGTTCGATCCCATATCCGGCTACCGAAGAAATGAAAACATAAGGCAATTCCGGAAAGTCAGCTTCCATTTCCTTCATCAGATCCTTATCAATCAGATCCGATTTTGTGATTGCGAGCAGCCGGTCTTTGTCAAGCAATTCGGGATTATACTGGCGGAGTTCATTCAGCAGGATTTCGTAGTCACTGCGGATGTCATCCGAATCAACCGGGATCATAAAGAGCAGTACAGGGTTGCGCTCGATATGGCGCAGAAATCTGGTTCCCAGGCCTTTTCCTTCGTGTGCGCCTTCTATGATTCCTGGAATATCAGCCATCACAAATGAGCGTCCGTTGCGGTATGAAACAATGCCGAGATTGGGAGTGAGTGTGGTAAAGGGATAGTCGGCAATTTCCGGTTTGGCAGCCGAAACAACTGAAAGCAGTGTGGATTTTCCGGCATTTGGAAAGCCAACAAGGCCCACATCGGCCAGAATTTTAAGTTCCAGGATCACCCAGGCCTCAACGCCTTCTTCCCCGGGTTGGGCAAAGCGCGGCGTGCGGTGTGTGGATGATTTGAAATGGTCGTTGCCCAGTCCGCCGCGCCCTCCTTCAAAAAGAACACGTGTTTCATCGTGTTGGGTAATTTCAAGCAATACCTCTCCGTTTTCAGGATCTTTTGCAACGGTTCCCAGGGGTACATCAATATAAATATCCTTGCCTGACGCACCTGTTTTCAACTGGGCACCTCCGCTTTCGCCATTGGGCGCATGAATATGTTTGGTGTATTTCAGGTGCAATAAGGTCCACAAATGGCTGTTTCCGCGAAGGATAATATGGCCACCGCGGCCTCCGTCGCCGCCGTCGGGGCCACCGCGTGCAGTCTGACGGTTGCGGATAAAATGAACCGAACCTGCTCCGCCGCTTCCCGAGCGGCAGAAGATCTTTACGTAGTCAACAAAATTCTGTTTGCTCATGGCTGCTGTTAACGGATATTCCGGTATGCGTATTCAACGGTTTGGGAAAGCCTCTTGAATACATCCTCTTCACTTCCACTGCCATCAATTGAGGCGTGCTTGCCCTGCTTTATGTAAAAACCAGAAACCGGAACTGTTTTTATCTCATGTTCTTCGAGCCGGTTCACGATCAGCTCGGTTGTTTTGTCATACGAACGGGCTGTTTCGGTTTTTGAACGGGCCGAAAGCCTTTTGATCAGTTCAAGTGTTGGAACCTGTATGTCAATGGCGTATGATACCGTTGAGTTCAAACGGCGCAAGAGGCCATCAAGAATATAGGCCTGCACGATGGTGCGTGGAAATCCTTTGAAGATAAACCCGTTCACATCCTGGTGGGTTTTTATCTCTCGCTCGATTAGTGGAATAGCGATGTCATCGGGAACAATTTCACCTTTTTCAAGGAAGGGGCGGGCTCTTTTGCCGATTTCGGTATTGTTGTCAATTTCCTTCCTCAGCATTGATCCGGTTGAAATGTAGTACAGGTTGTACTTCTCAGCAAGGTATTTGGCCTGGGTTCCTTTTCCGGCGCCTGGCGGGCCTGAAATCACCAGGTTGAACCATACTTTTTGCAGGGTTTCGTCAATGGATTGGGTGAGGCGTTGGAAAACATCCTCCACGCTTCCTACCCCATTGATCGGAAAATACTTCTCCTTTTCACGGTAAAATTCAGCTACCGGAATGGTTTTGTTGTCGTACTCCCTGAATCGGTTTTCTATTATTTCCCGGGTATCGTCGCTGCGCCCTTCAAGTTTGGCCCTTTTAAGCATGCGGTTCAGGAGTTGGTCGCGGGGCACCTCCAGGCTGAGCATACAGGTGAGGGTGGTTCCGAGTTTGAGCAGCAAGCCTTCAAGAATATATGCCTGAACTACGGTACGGGGGAAACCGTCGAAAAGGATGCCATTCGATTGCAGGTTTTTGCCGATTTTATTCTCAATGATCTGAACGATGATTTCATCGGAAACCAACCCACCTTTTTCGATAATACCTTTGGCCTGTATGCCGAGGTGTGTATTCCCGGCAATTTCCTGGCGAAGTATGTCGCCGGTTGAGATGTAGGTGAGGTTGTATTTCTCAATCAGCAGTTTCGACTGGGTACCTTTACCGGCTCCCGGTGGCCCGAACAATGCAATGTTTAGCATAATCTGGAATATTGGTGGTTTTTGATTATTCTTCCGGAACAACCTTGTATATGTCAGGAAGGTTTCTTCCGTGTCCATCGTAGTCGAGGCCATAGCCTACAATGAAATCGTTCGGGATTTCCATACCTACATAGTGTATTTTAAGGTCTTTTCGCAAAGCGGCAGGTTTGAGCAGGAAGGTGGCAATTTTTACTTCGCTGGCTTCCAGGTGGCGGATTTTGTGGATCATCTCGTCCATGGTGTGGCCAGTGTCAATGATGTCTTCGAGTATCACTACCGTACGATCCTTCAGTACTTCATTCAGGCCAAGCAATTCTTTGATTTTTTCGGTTGACTGGGTTCCTGAGTAAGAGGAAAGCCTGACGAATGTGATGTCGCAATTCGTTTTGATTTTTCTGAGCAGATCGGCGGCAAATACAAAAGCGCCGCTCAGGATCACCAGAAAGATCGGGTTTTTCCCTTCCATGTCGCGGTTAATCTGCTGGGCCATTGCTGTGACTGCTTTTTCGATGTCTCTTGCCGTAATAAACAAGGTAAAGTCTCTGTCTTTCAGTGTAATTCTTTCCATATAAATAGGCTCAAAAGTTGAAATCCGGACAGTAGGTATGCCGGATCGTAAAATGAATCATGGTTTTATGCAAACCTACGTTTTTTTTAATTACAAAATAGAAATATGCAGAAATATCTATAAAAATGTAAAAGAGGCCTTTGACGGGTTTGATTCAGTTCGGTTATTTTGGTTTTTGAGATTATCTTTGCGGCCGGTATACGCTGAGATCCGGTCGAATACTTATTGCTTTAAAACGCGAATCGGACAGCCTGCTTCTGCATTATGCGCCCCTAAAAAGAGAAAACGTAAAATGAAGCATTATGTCTGTGATTATTATGTAAGCTATTTGTAAACAATAATTTAATAAATCAATTGCAATGAAACCACTTGTAAGCATTATCATGGGCAGCACTTCCGACTGGCCTGTTATGGAAGATGCGGCCAACTTTTTGAATGAAATGGAAATTCCGTTTGAGGTGAATGCCTTATCGGCTCACCGAACCCCTGAAAAAGTTGAGGTTTTCGCACGGGGCGCTTACGATAAGGGCATCCGTGTTATTATTGCCGCTGCCGGAATGGCAGCACACCTGCCGGGAGTGATTGCCGCCATGACTCCCCTTCCGGTGATCGGTGTTCCTATCAAATCCAGCCTTGAAGGTTTGGATTCCATTTTATCAATTTTGCAGATGCCCCCGGGCATTCCGGTGGCAACCGTGGCTTTGAACGGAGCGCGCAATGCAGCCATCCTGGCATTGCAAATCCTTGCAGCCGGCGATGAAAAGCAAATGGAAAAGGTCGCAAAATTCAAGGAAGACCTGAAGGTGAAGGTGGTAAAAGCGAATCAGGAACTGGCCAGGCATGAATTTACATTCAGGGTGAAGTAAGGCTCCGTACTCTTTTATCTTTTTCTGATCACCAGGATACCATCGCAAAAGGGCAAAATCAGGTTCTCGGTTCGCGGGTCGTTATGAACGTGATCGTTGAACTGCCTGATGGCATCGGTGTCTTTATCGTTTTTTACTTCCGGATCAGCTACTTTATTGTACCACAACGCATTGTCGGCCAGAATGAAACCACCGGGTCTTAGTTTTTCCAATGCAAGTTCGTAAAAGTTGATGTAGAGCTCTTTAGCTGCATCGATATATACCAGGTCAAATTGAAGGTCGAGTTTGGGGATGATGTTCAGGGCGTTGCCGTAATAACAGATTACCTTGTGTGAAAGTCCTGCATCTTTGAAGTACCTGGAGGCAATTTCCCCAAGTTCTTCGTTGATTTCAATGGTATGAAGTTTGCCGTCTGGGCTTAGGCCGGCAGCCAGACAAATCGCCGAATAGCCAGTAAATGTTCCGATCTCGAGAACCTCGGAGGGTCGTATCATCTGGCTCAGCATACGGAGCAGGCTTCCCTGCAGGTGGCCTGCTATCATTTGCGGTGCATATACCTTTGCCCATGTTTCACGGTATAGTTGCTGCAATATTGCAGGTTCCGGGCTGGTGTGTTCTGCTATGTATTTATTTACAGAATTGTTTTCGCTGATTTCCATAAGCCTGGCTTAAAAAAACCTGCCTTGCATGGCAGCCGGATAGTCTTTATGAAAAAATATCCAGAACATTGGCTGGTATCCCCTGAGGAGGCCGTTTTCATCGTAACTCTCAAGCAACGGGGCAAGGCCAAGAACTTCCTTGCTGATTTGTGAACTTTTTTTATCCATCTGCCATTCCTCCAGGAAGCGTATCCGGGTGATGTCATAGATGCTCAGTTCCCTCCTGATTACCGTATCGTAATAATGGTAAGGCGGTTCGGCAAGCTGAATTCTCAGGGTATCGCTGCGTGTTCCGATATTTCTTGCCTGTTCGGGGATGATGGGTTGGAAGGTATAGGCATCGTAAACCTTTACCTCTCCTGAATAGGCGGCTTCCATGAGGGAAGTTACCAGGTTTTCGCGGTTCCTGCCTTCAATATTCTGGATCCACCACTCAAAGTCGGGGTTCGGGCTTTTAATGGTTACGTCGTATTGAATTCGTTGGGTCACAACCCATTGGTCTTTTCCATTTTGTTTGCAGGATACCAGGAAAATCAGGGTGCATACTAAGGCTGGCAATGTAAGTCGCATAGGTGTGGTTTTGATTGAGGTTAATCTTATTAATTCAACGCAAATATCAGTTATTTATTTGGTTGCGTGCGAATGGGTCGGTTTGCAGGGAACTTACGGGCTGCCACACTTAGAAAAGATCCGGCAGAAAGCTTGCTTTCAGGATCCGGAATTCCAGATTTCCCATGATTTTTCTGCCTGTAAATGAAGCATTTCAAGTCCGTTTCTTACAGCGGCGCCATACTTTTGGGCTTCGGCAAGAAAAGCTGTTTGCTCAGGATTGTAAACCATATCAAACAACAGGTGTTTTGGGCCGAGTAAGTGATAGGGCAGGGCAGGCTTTGCGCTGACATCAGGCCACATGCCCACCGGGCTTGCATTGACAATTATATGGAAATCCTGCAAAAGTTCCTTACCAATTGATTTGTAATGAATCTGATTTAAGCCTTGCGGGTTTCTGGAAACAAAAACAAAATCAACAGCCAGCTTTTTGAAAACCCAGGCCGCCGCCCTGGCTGCCCCGCCGGTTCCCAGAATGATTGCTGCCTGATGATGGCTTTTTAGAAGCGGTTTGATAGATGACTCAAAGCCAAAAATATCGGTGTTGAACCCAATTAACCTGAATTGATCTCCGTTTCGAATAACCTTTACTGTGTTTACTGCGCCGGTTTCCATTGCAGCAGGATGAATCTCATGTAACAATGGCATGATGGCTGTTTTATGCGGGATAGTCACATTGAAGCCTGCAAGGTCTTTGTTTGCGATAACCCATGCCAATATGTCTTCACATTTTTCTGTTGGGAAAACCTCATAGCTTACTTCTGAAATATTTTCGCTGCGAAATTTGTGTTCGAAATACTTTTTCGACCAGGAGTGTCCCAGCGGAAAACCGGTAAGCCCAAAAATTCGATTCACGATCTGGTAAATTAATTCGACTTTTTTTCTGCACTCCGCTCAATCAGCCAGATGCTTATGATGCCTGACAGCATGATCAGGATGGCAACCGCTACTTCAACTGAAAATGTTTCCGGTAACACCGGCAGGTATCTGGCAATCACCGGTTCATTGTTTTTGAAAAGCGTTTCGCCTGAGGGGCCAATGGCATATATGGTTTCCTTCCAGGGCCATATAATCAGCAGCGAGCCCAGGATAAAGCCGGTGAGCAAAGAAATGGTTTGCTTTCTGAACCTGCGGAACACCCAGGAAAGCAAATGCGAAAAACCAATGAATCCCACGGCAATACCTGATGCAACCGGAAAAAGAATGTCAATCCGCAAATGGTTCACGGCCTCAATGAATATCAGATGGTAGTTGCCCATGAGTATGAGAATGAAGGACCCCGACAGTCCGGGCAGGATCATGCTGCAAACACCGGCTATGCCGCACAGCATCAGGTAAAAAAAGTTTTCATTGCCTTCGGCAGGGTTAAGAAATGAAATCATGATGGCAATTCCTGAACCGAGTATGAAAAAGATGATTGCGGCAGGAGTCCATGTTCCTACAGTCTTTCCAACGAAATAAACGCTGGCCAGGATCAGCCCGAAAAAATACGACCATATATAAACCGGATAGTTCAGAAACATGAAGTCAAGAATTCGTGCCAGGCTGAACAGGGCAATCAGGATTCCTGACAACAAGGCCAGCAAAAAATAAAAATCGGTGTGCATTGCAAATGCCTGCAGCTTCCCTTTCAGCAGCAGTTGTATTGCTTTTAAATCAAATGATTTAATTGAATTAACCAGTCGCTCCAAAACACCGGTGATCAATGCAATGGTTCCGCCCGAAACGCCCGGAATAACGTTGGCTGCTCCCATACCAATGCCTTTAAGAATAACCGGCCCGTATTCCTTCATATTGAATCTATTGCTGTGGTTTGCGTTTTTTTCTGACATTCAGGGGTTTCATGCTTTCAAGAAGTGCGATTACCTCAGGGTTTTCGGGCATTCCCGGGGCTAACAGATATATTTCCTCAAATGCCTCATAATTTATTGATAACGCCTTCTCAATCATCCGCAGGGATTCCTGAATCTGGTTTCCGTTATAAAGATATGCTGCCAGGCGATAAACAAGGCTTGCCTCTTTAGGCATCTTTTTTATCGCGTTTCTGAGCAGGCTGACAGCACCGGCCATATCATCGTAGTCGTATAATAGCCCTGCATACATATTCCAAACGTTGGGGTTCTTGTTGTCGCTCAGCATCAGTTTTTCATATGCAATTACTGCATTCTCAAACTGACCCGATTGACCATAAAGCTGCGCCAGTTCCAGCAGGAATTCCATGTTTTCCTTGTCAGACTCAACTGCTTTCTCAATACATCGCAGCGCATCTTTGGCCATTGCAATCTCATTGTAAGCCACACCCATATTGAACCAGGAATCAGCCATATTGGGATCAAGGTCTATGGCTTTCTGATAATACTCAATGGCAGTGTGAAACTGTTCGAGTTTCATATAGCATTCGCCCAGGTAGAAATAGGTGGAAGACTCAGGGTCTTCATACAAAAAGGTTTGCCGGTAATTTTCTATGGCTTCCCGATACATGCCCATGTTTGCCCAGGAATTTGCCTTATTGAAATAAGCCGATGCAAATGTTTCATCTATTGCAATGACAAAGTCGTACGACTCAATGGCTTTTTCATATAGTTCGAGCGAGTTGTATGCCAGTCCGAGATTAAACCAGGCAGTTGCCGAATAAGGGTTTTTATTCAAAAAATCGTTGAAGAACAATATGGCATCTTCGTCGCGGCTTGTAAAATCAAAACAAAAGGAGATCTCGTAGAGGGCGGCTTCATTTTCGGCGTTGATTTTCAATACATCCTTAAGGTATTCTATCGCCTTGTCGTATAAACCACGATTTTCCAGTTCATACACTATGCTCATGAGCAGGTTTTCGGGTTCATCGGTGTATTCCAGTGCTTTGTCAAACTCTTCAATGGCTTTGTCAAAATTCTTCATCTGGCTGTAAACATAACCTTTTGCCATGAAAACATCAGGGTTGTCGGGTTCGATGTTCTCAATACGCTCAAGTATGCCTAGTGCTTGTCTGCTTTTGTTGTCATACAGCAGGTACTGTGCTTTTCTGAGCAGAATTCCCCAGGCATTGGGATACTGGGCCATCGCAAAGCTGATGGCCTGCTCGCTACGTTTTTTATCGTTCGAAATCAAATACTGATCAATAATATCTTCAAGATCTTCGAGGTCGAAAAAGTAATAGGAGCCCTCATCAATCATTTTCTCAAAATGCGACATCAACTCTTCGATGTCATCAAAATCCATGTCGTCAAAATCTTCGTTCATAGTTGGGTTTCCTCCTGAAACAGGCTGCAAAATTACTAAAAAAGAGCAGGCGGCATCTTCTGTTGTCAATAATCTTGGATCCTGTTCAACACAATAAAAAAAACTAACTTTGCCGCATTGAAAAACCTGATGTAAAAGATCAACATAAAACTACTCATTATGCCACAAATTTCAGCAAAGGGCCGAATGATGCCCGAATCGCCCATCCGCAAACTTGTTCCTTACGCAGAAGCCGCCAAAAGCCGCGGCATCAAGGTTTATCATCTGAATATCGGCCAGCCCGATATCGAAACCCCAAAAGTTGCCCTGGATGCCATTCATAACTTTAACCAGAAAGTTATTGAATACAGTCATTCTGCCGGCATACTCTCTTACCGCAAAAAGCTTGTTGAATACTATAAAAAGGTTGGTATCCACATTTCACCGGAGGATATCATTGTTGGTGCCGGAGCCTCTGAAGCCATTCTGTTTGCCATGCAAACCTGCATGGATCCTGGTGATGAGATCATCATACCCGAGCCGTTTTATGCCAATTACAACGGCTTTGCCATCAATGCCGGCGTGGTGGTAAAACCCATCCCTTCCAGTATTGAATCAGGGTTTGCATTGCCTCCGATTTCAGAATTTGAAAAGGCCATTACCCCCAAAACCAAGGCCATTATGATCTGTAATCCCAACAATCCAACCGGCTATCTCTACAACAAACAAGAGCTTGAAGTGCTGCGCGATATTGTAATCCGGCATGACCTTTACCTGATGGCCGATGAAGTGTATCGCGAATTCTGCTACGACGGCGAAACTCACACCTCGGTAATGCACCTTGACGGGCTGGATCAGCATGTAATTCTGATTGACAGCGTTTCCAAGCGATACAGTGCATGCGGCGTTAGGATTGGATGCATGATTTCAAAAAACAGGGAGGTTATGACCACAGCGCTGAAATTTGCCCAGGCCAGGCTTAGTCCTCCCACGCTCGGGCAGATTGCCTCCGAAGCTGCTATCGAAACCCCTGATGAATATTTTGAAGAAGTGTTGCACGAGTATCATGCCCGCCGGGATATTGTTGTGGAAGCCATCAACAATATGCCGGGCGCGTTTTGTCCGAAACCCCGGGGCGCATTTTATGCGAATCCCCGCCTTCCGATTGACAACTCCGATAAGTTCTGCCAATGGCTGCTTGAGGAGTTTCATCATAACAATGAAACCGTGATGCTGGCGCCTGCAACCGGATTCTACTCCACACCCGGTTCGGGCCTGGATGAGGTAAGAATCAGTTATGTGCTGAAGGTTGATGACCTGAAATCAGCCATGAACTGCCTTGCCGAAGCCCTTAAAGTTTATCCGGGGAGAAAATAGCTCCGGCGACAAGTAGCAATGCGTGATTCTTTATGATTATCAGCAATATATCCATCTTGTAGCATTTTTGCGCAAGTTTTTAATAATGCAATTGTCTAAATTCCGGCAACATAATTCTTCATAAGCCGAAAAAGGCCTGCCGGGAGTTATACTAAATATATGTTTGTTTACATGCTGATTGCGAAAACCAGGGTCTTAACTATCCTATTCTTACTTGTAACACTACCTAACTTGTTGGTTGAAGCTTATGCTCAGCAACGTCCGGCAGGCCCCCCTCAGGGGGTTGACAGAAACATCGGCATCCTGAAAGGAAAGCTGATTGACTCTTATTCCTCAAATCCGATAGAATATGGCAATATAGTTTTATTCCGCCTCCAGGATTCAACTATGTTCAGCGGAACCATCTCCGATCCCAAAGGTGAATTTCTGATTGAAAAAATTCCCATCGGAAGATATTATGCCATTGTTCAGTTTATTGGTTTTGAAACCAAAACCATCCCCGATCTTTTTTTTAACCCCCGCACCCCCGAGATTGATCTCGGAGAGGTCGTTATCAAACCGGGGGCAACAGCTTTGCAGGGGGTTGAAATCACGGCCGAACGCGACATGATGCTTGCAAACCTCGACAAAAGAATCATCAACGTTGACAAAGACCTGACCGGTATTGGCGGGACAGCGGTGGATATTATGCAAAATATTCCTTCCGTAACCGTTGATATAGAGGGGAATGTGCAACTTCGGGGCAGTGGGAATGTGCTGATACTGATTGACGGAAAACCAACAGGCCTGCAAGACCTTAACAGTTCGGATATACTTCAGCAAATTCCGGCCAACAGCATCGAAAGGGTGGAGGTGATTACCAATCCTTCCGTACGTTACGATCCCGACGGCACCTCAGGCATCATCAACATTGTTCTGAAGAAACGCAGCCTCGAAGGATTTAACGGACAGATACAGGCCAACTATGGTTTTTACGACCGCATCAATGGAGGGGTAAATCTCAACCTGCGAACCGAGAAATTCAACATCTTTGGAAGTTATGATAACCGTATCAACCGCTTCAGGGGTACCAACTTCATGGAAAGGAATACGTTCTTTGGTGATCAGACCACCCGGCTCTTGCAGGAAGGCACTACCGAAAACAACATGGCTTCACATTCCGGAAACCTCGGGTTCGATTATATGCCAGATCAGTACAATACGATTTCGGCCACGGTGCGTTATCGTAATTTTGAACGCGGCGGAGAAGGCAATATCAACAACAACATCACTCAAGCCGGAAACACCTTGCGCCTGTTCGACCGTTTTTCCGATTCCCGGAGGTTCATGAAGTCGTTCAATTATAATCTGTCTTATCGCAGAACGACCCGTTTGCCCGGCGAAGAGTTCACAGCCGACCTCATTATCAGCAACAATGCAATGCGGATGGTTGAGGAAATTGTGCAGGAAAGTTTTTTTCCGCAAAACGTCATCTCACAACAACAATCACAGGCACGCAATACCAACAAACAAGGAACCCTGAGGGCAAATTACATCCGCCCACTCAATGAAAAATCACGGCTCGAAGGCGGTTTTTCAAGCGAGATCAAATACCTGACGATGCGGTACCACTATGACTTTTGGAACCCTGTTGAGGATGTTTGGGCTGAAAATGATTCACTTGCCAATTATTTTCTGATGGATGAACAAATCCATGCTGCTTATGGCATTTACGCCGGCATGAGCGGGAAATTCCGTTACCAGTTCGGGTTACGTGCCGAAGTTTCAGTTACTGACGGAGAGCAGGAAATCAGCGGCGACACATTCCGCAACAGCTATTTTACAGCCTATCCGAGCGTGCATCTGGTGTATAATTTTGCATCAAATCAGGATATTCAGTTGAGCTACAGCCGCCGTGTAAGCCGACCGCGTCACTGGTTCCTGAACCCCTATGTTGACTACTCCGATTCACTGAACATCCGTAGCGGAAACCCTGAGCTTACCCCTGAGTTTACCGGCTCCTGGGACCTCTCGTACGTCCTTTACAAGAACCGCAACAGTTTAACCACTTCGGTCTTTTACCGTAAAACCACCGATATGATCCAGCGCGTCAGCCGTCTGTACAATGCGCAGGAAGGCATAACATGGAATACCTGGGAAAACATTACCGACGGACAGTTTCTTGGTGTTGAGCTTATCGGGGCTTACGAAGTAACAAAATGGATGAGGTTGAATGCCAATGCGTCTTATTTCCTGCAGGTTGTAAATGCATTTCAAAGCGAGGATGGGTTCTACCAGGTTGAAAAAGCCGAAAATTATACCTGGAATGCCAGGTTAAACGCGCAGTTTACGGTTTTGAAGAACTCAACCCTTCAGATATCTGGTAATTATTCCGCCCCCACCATCATGGCGCAGGGTCGCATGGATGAAATGTATTTCGCCGATATTGCGTGGCGAACCGAATTTTGGGATCGCAAAGCAACTTTCAGCCTGCGTGTGAGCGATGTATTCAATACCCGAAAGTTCAGCGGCGAAACATGGGGGCCGGGTTTTATCTCAGTCAGCGAGCGCAAAATGGAATCAAGGGTGGTTTGGATCGGCTTCTCCTATCGCTGGAACAATTACCAGCGCCAGCGCGATCGCCAGCGCAACGGCGACGATATGATGGACATGGATGAGTTTTAATTAACCTCTGCCGCCCAAATATTTTCTTCACCCAATACTTTCCTTCTTCCACTCATTGTTCATTTCCCGATAGCTATCGGGACATTATTCATTGCTCAGTGCTCATTCAACTCCCGCAAATTGAAGCTATTTCTTAGCTTTGCAGCTTCATTTGTAATAATCAAAAACGTATGAGCGACGACAAAAAGATCATTTTTTCGATGGTGGGAGTTGGCAAGCTGATTCCACCCAATAAGCAGATTCTGAAGAACATATACCTTTCTTTCTTCTACGGAGCCAAAATCGGCATCATTGGATTGAATGGATCCGGAAAATCAACCCTGCTCAGGATCATTGCAGGTGTGGATAAATCCTATCAGGGCGAGGTTGTTTATTCGCCGGGTTATTCTGTAGGCATGCTTGAACAGGAGCCCGCACTGGACGATTCCAAAACTGTAAGGGAAATTGTTGAAGAAGGTGTTCATGAAACTGTGAGCCTGCTAAAGGAATACGAAGAAGTGAACAACCGTTTTGCCGAACCCATGGACGACGATGAAATGAACCGCCTGATCGAACGACAGGGCGAACTTACTGAATTACTCGAGCAACATGATGCATGGGAATTGGATTCAAAACTTGATCGTGCCATGGAGGCGCTGCGGTGCCCGGAGGGCGATACCCCTGTAAAAAACCTTTCGGGTGGCGAACGTCGCCGTGTGGCGCTTTGCCGCTTGTTGCTTTCCGAACCAGACATCCTGCTCCTCGACGAACCAACCAACCACCTGGATGCCGAATCGGTTGAGTGGCTCGAACAGCACCTTAAACAATATAAAGGGACTGTGATTGCGGTTACACACGACCGCTATTTTCTTGATAATGTTGCCGGATGGATACTGGAACTCGACAGGGGAGAGGGCATACCCTGGAAAGGCAATTACAGCTCGTGGCTCGAACAGAAATCGCAACGCCTTGCCCGGGAGGAGAAATCGGAAAGCAAACGCCGCAAAACACTGGAGCGCGAGCTGGAATGGGTTCGCTTGGCTCCGAAGGCACGTCATGCCAAGTCGAAGGCCAGGTTATCGGCTTATGAAAAAATGATGAACGAGGATGTGAAACAAAAAGAAGAACGCCTGGAGATCTTTATTCCAAACGGTCCGAGGCTAGGAGGGAAAGTAATTGAGGCAGAGGGCGTTTCAAAATCCTATGGCGATAAACTGCTTTTCGAGAACCTGAACCTTTCTGTTCCGCCTGCAAGCATCGTAGGTATCATCGGGCCTAACGGCGCCGGCAAAACAACCCTGTTTCGGCTGATGATGGGACATGAAAAGCCAGATAAAGGCGAATTTGTTGTTGGCGAAACCGTTCAGCTTGGTTACGTTGATCAGGCGCATGCTGAAATTGATCCTGAAAAGGATGTTTGGCAGATTATTAGCGGCGGCCACGAACACATTCAGCTTGGCGGGCGGCAGATGAACTCCCGCGCTTATGTAGCCAGGTTTAATTTTACCGGCGCCGATCAGGCAAAGAAAGCCAAAGTGCTGTCGGGCGGCGAACGCAACCGTTTACATCTGGCGCTGACCTTACGTTCCGAAGCCAATGTGCTGCTTCTCGATGAGCCTACCAACGATATTGATGTTAACACCCTTCGTGCGCTCGAAGAAGGCCTTGAAAACTTTGCCGGCTGCGCCCTGGTCATCTCACACGACCGGTGGTTCCTCGACCGCATCGCCACCCACATCCTGGCTTTTGAAGGCAACTCTCAGGTTTATTTTTTTGAAGGCGGTTATACCGAATACGAGGAAAATCGCCGCAAACGCCTTGGCGACGAAGGCCCGAAACGGATACGGTATAAGAAGCTGGTGAAATAGAATTTGTTGATTGGTCCATTTGTTAATTGGTCAATTAGTTAAATGGTTAATTGTCTTGCCTACCGTAAGCACTGGTCTTTGTAGGCTATGCTCTGCTTTAGCGGGTTGGGTGGCGGGTTGATTGGTTTTTTAGAAATGGAGTATTTTAGTAATGAACTAATGGAGTGATGGAACGAAATAACGATGGAACGTCAGTGCAAAATAGCCTTACACACTTTTCTTAACACTTCTATAGAACACCTGAACACCTGAACACCTGAACACCCAAACACATTTATACAATTCCCTACCTTTGCCAAATAAAAACACAACAAACAATGTCACAAAAACCAGCTATTCCAAAGGGAACGCGTGATTTTTTACCCGTTGAGACCATACGCAGGAATTATATTTTCGACACCATCCGTTCGGTTTTCAATTTATACGGATACCTGCCCATTGAAACCCCGGCCATGGAGAACCTATCCACCCTGCTTGGGAAATATGGCGAAGAAGGCGACAAACTGCTTTTCAGGATTCTCAATTCCGGTGATTTTTTATCCGGTGTCAGCAATGATGAACTGAATGAAAAAAACATAGCCAGCCTTGCAGGAAAGATATGTGAGAAAGGTTTGCGTTACGACCTTACAGTACCCTTCGCCCGCTTTGTGGTGCAACATCGCAATGAGCTCACATTTCCGTTCAAACGGTATCAGATTCAACCTGTGTGGCGCGCCGACCGCCCGCAGAAAGGCCGCTACCGCGAGTTCTTCCAGTGCGATGTGGATGTGATCGGAAGCGATTCCCTGTTAAATGAAGCAGAACTCGTCCAGATCATTGATGAAGTCTTCCAACGTTTAGGTATAAGAGTTCAGATTCAGATAAATAACCGGAAAATCCTGGCAGGAATTGCCGGGGTACTTGGCATAGGAGAAAAGCTGATCCCTTTCACGGTTGCCATTGACAAACTGGAAAAGATCGGGATTGAAGGTGTAAAGACCGAGTTGAGGGAATTGGGTCTTGGAGAGGAGGCAGTTGCAAAGCTTGTTCCGGTGCTTGAGATGCGCAGCGAGAACGACTCCTTAATCGAAGCACTTAAGGGGATGATTGAAGAATCTGAGATCGGATTAAAGGGTATTGCGGAACTTAAGGTGGTTTTTGACTTGCTTAAAAATTTAAACATTAAGTCGGAGGTTGTTTTAGGACCTTCGCTGGCAAGGGGACTCAATTATTATACGGGTGCCATCATTGAGGTTAAATCGCTTGATGTGCAGCTCGGAAGCATATGCGGCGGTGGCCGCTATGATGACCTTACCGGCATTTTTGGTTTGCCGGGAGTTTCCGGAGTAGGCGTTTCCTTCGGGGCTGAACGCATTTACGATGTGCTTGCCGAACTCAATAGGTTCCCGGAGAATCTTGCTGATTCAACCAAAGTCATGTTTGTGAACTTTGGTGGAGAAAGCCTGATCGGGTGCGTAAAGTTGCTTCAGCAACTGCGGGGGAAAGGCATCTCAGGCATCCTTTATCCCGATGAAGCCAAGATGAAAAAGCAGTTTGCCTACGCCGATTCACTGAATATACCTTATGTGGCCATCATCGGCCAGGAGGAACTGGGTAAAGGTGTGATTAAGCTGAAAGATATGAAAAGCGGAGAGCAACAGGAGCTTGAATTTGGAGAGTTTTTGGAAATAGATTTCTTGGTTTAACCACTAAGACACTTAGATCACGTAGAAGCACTTAGAAATACTTAATAGAGTTCCTTAGTGAACCTTAGTGTTCTCAGTGCCTCAGTGGCGAGAAATTAATCGAAAGTTTTTATGAATTCGACCACTAAGACACTTAGATCACTTAGAAACACTTAGAAATACTTAATAAAGTCCCTTAGTGAATCTTAGTGCTCTTAGTGCCTTAGTGGTGAATAAAATGAATTATGAGTAACATTCACTACATCAACGACGAACTCCTCGATTTTGAAAGGATCGAGGAAATACTGAAAAACAACTTTCAACTTGCACTTGATGATCGGGCAAAGGCGCGTATTGTCAAATGCCGCGATTACCTTGACCGGAAAATGGAATCCTCAACTGAGCCTATTTACGGTGTAAACACTGGTTTCGGCGCCCTGTGCGATGTGAAAATTTCCAGGCAGGATCTTTCCACGCTGCAGAAAAACCTGGTCATGTCGCATGCATGCGGAACCGGTAACGAAGTGCCTGTTGAGATTGCAAAACTGATGATTTTGCTGAAGGTGCAATCGCTTTCCTATGGCCATAGCGCCGTGCAACTGCAAACTGTGCAACGCCTGATAGATTTTTTCAACCATGATGTGATCCCGGTGGTGTATGAGTACGGTTCGCTCGGCGCTTCCGGCGATCTTGCGCCACTTGCCCACCTTTCTCTGCCTTTGCTCGGTATGGGTGAAGTTTGGTTCGGGGGGAAGAAACAGGCCGCATCAGCCGTCATTGAGAGGTTTGGCTGGCATCCCATAGAACTAAAATCCAAGGAAGGCCTTGCCCTGCTAAATGGAACACAATTCATGAGCGCTTACGGAGTGCATTGCTGTTTGGCAGTTTTCAGGCTATCACGCCTGGCCGATATCATTTCAGCCATATCGCTTGATGCGTTCGACGGCAGGATTGAACCATTCCATGACCTGATCCAGCAAATCCGGCCCCACAAGGGACAGATCAAGACCGCCAGCCGGATTCGTTCTCTTCTACAGGGTAGCAGCCTGATAAACAGGCCAAAAGCTCATGTTCAGGATCCCTATTCTTTCCGCTGTATACCGCAGGTTCATGGCGCCAGCAAGGACTCGATTAATTACGTTTCCTATGTGTTTCGTAAAGAGATAAACTCTGTAACCGATAATCCAACCGTTTTCCCGGATGAAGACCTGGTAATCTCTGCAGGTAATTTCCACGGGCAACCCCTGGCGCTTGCACTGGATAACCTAAGCATTGCTGCAGCCGAGCTGGGAAGCATTTCCGAACGCAGGACCTATCAGTTGCTTGCAGGCAAACGTGGTTTACCACACTTTTTGGTAGCCAATCCCGGCCTCAATTCCGGTTTTATGATCCCGCAATACACTGCTGCCTCATTGGTAAGCCGCAACAAGCAATTGTGTACACCGGCCTCTGTTGACACCATTGAATCGTCGCAGGGACAGGAAGATCATGTGAGTATGGGAGCAAATGCTGCTACAAAAACACTGATGGTTTTGGATAATCTCCGCAGAATTCTGGCAATAGAATTGTATAATGCCGCCCAGGCGCTTGATTTTCGCAGACCGCTCGAAACCTCTCCGGTTCTTGAAAAATTCCTTAGCGCTTACCGCGAAAGGGTTGAATTCATCAGTGATGACAAAGTGATGTACAAAGATATATCAGAATCTGTTGATTTTCTTACAAGAGTTACTATTGAACTTCCGGGTGAGGATGTAGGAAAATACCAGTTGTAATTTCAAAGGTGTCAATATCTGGGAAGGTGGGTTGCTGGTTTTTTATTATTGTGAGATCACTCTGGGTAATGCTGACTTACTGTCGCATAATCAGCTTCTGATCAGTTTAATATAATCGCCGGGTGTCATACCGGTATGTTTTTTGAAATGGTTGTTGAAAGTGGATTTTGACTGAAACCCAACCAAATTGCCTATTCCCTCCACTGAGTATTTGCCGTTGCTTTCGTTAGCCAGAATAATCTTGGCTTCTTTTATCCTGAGTTCGTTGATATAATTGGTAAATGAACAACCAAAGTGTTCATTCACCACCTGAGAAACATATTTGCTGTTTGATCCGATTTTTTTTGCAAGATAATCAATGCTGCATCTTGAATCCATGTAAATTTTCTCCTGCATCATCAATTCTATTTTTTCGAGAATTTCCTTTTTCTTTGTATCCGGTATCTGTGATCCGTTACCATTATCATGCCTGTGGTTATCCTGTGTGGGAGGTTTGTTGTTTATTTCCGGGATACCTGATGGTATGATGTTGCTGACAGGAACACTGCCGGTGTTTCTGCCTGTTTCCTGCTGGCTGATTCCTCCCAGACCGATCAGGATGCTGAGGAAAATGAATGCAGCGCTGTATTTCAGCAACGGGGCTGTGCTTATATTCTGCATTGACATCACATTGTCAAGCATCATCAGGTTCAGCACGAAAGAAAATACACCCAGGGTAAAAAAAAGCACGACAAATCTTTTGCCCCATTTTGCCCTTTGAATTGAAAAGGCTTTATAAAGCGTTCCATACTGTTTGAGGAGGAATCCAAAGGTTTTGTAAGTGTAAAAGACAAATTGGCCTACAAAGATGATCAGCACGATATGTTTGAAATAAAAAGGTTGCCCTGCTGTGTTTAATGAGCCTGTGAATTCTGGTTCGAAGAGAAATACCAGAACAGCATTCACAATCATAACAACGATCGCCGGAAGAAAATGCGCCATTGCTCTAAAGCTGAGCTTGTAGCGATCTGATATAATATCCATAAGATAAAAATACAGCACCGGGATCAGCAGTAGAAAGCCCCCGGGAAGGAAAAGCATAAATAACTCTGAGAGATTCCAACGCTCGATATGCCTGAACAGAAAGGCCAGGAAAACAAAGCCGGTGAAAAGCATGAAGACTGAAAGGATTATTTTAGGCCGGTTGTGAGTCCAGGATCCGTAGAAAAACAGCAATACCCCAAATAAAAGTGACTGGTAGACAAGGATGGCATACACCCAGCGGGCATGTGCGTTAATAAAGTTGAAAATGGTTTCAATCATAGCCGCTTCTTCCAGTCAGATCCATTTCTGAAATCACGCTGCTAAAATAATATGGATTTTGAATTCCTGCAAGACCAAATGAATAAGTGTTGGTTTTTAACGAGTATTCGTTGCAATTTGGCTGGAATTCGTTATTCCTGAGAATAAGTTTGTTGGCCTGGTTAGATAAATTTTAAAAAAAAACTACAGAATTGTTATGGAAGATAATAATTGATGTAACTTTACACTTTAAATATCTGGCAGTAGGGGTGGCGGATAATTTTTTTACATCTCTAATTATTATTCTGATTTGTCTTACTTGTTGAAAACAAAATGGTTGGATGTGCAGGAAAAGGCTTTGCCTGCACATATGAAAGTTTCTGCATGTAAATATTCCCCTTTTTTAACCCACTCTGTATTACTTTCCGCTACTGTTGATATTAATATTATCAGGATGGGAAATCTTTTTATAAAATATTAATGGTAACCACCGCTTATGGTTGCACTTATGACTTATGTATAGCAATGTCAATCAAGTTTAATTTAACAATGTAAGATCATGCGTTTTATTTACCACCAACGTTTCAGGGGAATTTGCTTTCCATTCATTATTTTACTGATGGTTCTTTCTGCATCATTTGTTTTGGCGCAAGCGCCTCAAGCCTTTAAGTACCAGGCAGTAATACGCGATGCACAGGGTTTTCCGATTGTTGAGAGCAGTGTTAATGTAAGGATAAGCATCCTTGCCGGAGGTTTTGTCGGAGAAACCTTTGTCGGCGATGAAAAATATATCGAGGTTCACATAACCGAAACCAGTTCGGGCGGGCTAATAACTCTCAATATTGGCGAGGGGACACCACAGCAAGGCAGCTTTGCAGGAATTGATTGGGGAATTGCTGAATATTTTGCAAAGGTTGAGGTGGATATTGATCCCCAGGGTGTAGAAAATTATCTGGAAATGGGCATTTCACAGCTCTTGTCTGTCCCCTACGCCTTGTATGCCAGGCATTCCTATGGGCCTCCTTCATATACATGGGATTCCCTGCAGCTATTGTTTCCCAATCCAGCCCCCGGTATGATGGCTTTTGTGAAGGATGAAGCCAAAATGGCTTTCTTCGATGGGCTGAACTGGGTATTCCTTGGCGCCTGTCCGCCCAATACGATTGCCGATGCCGGAAATGGCGGAACTCATCTGCCTGGAAACACATTTCAGCTTTCCGGCAATTTCCCCGATTTGGGCAACATAGGAAACTGGTCGATTATGAGTGGCGCCGGTGGCAGTTTTAGCAGCGTTTTTGATCCTCAGGCAACATTTACCGGCGTTCCGGGAACGGAATATACCTTGAGATGGACCATGACCACGGTGTGCGAAGAAAACTTCGATGAAATCCAGGTTGGATTCTGTTACACCCTTACCATCGCCAACGCCGGCCCTGACCAGTTGAATATCCTGAGTGATAACACCATTTTGGCAGGCAATCCTCCCGGCAATGGAAATATTGGCGTGTGGACTTTTGAGGGACAAAGTGGTTATATTAATGAGCCGAATGCTTTTAACAGCGCTTTCGAAGGTTTGCCCGGTCATGTTTATACATTAACATGGACCATTTCAACCGATTGTGATGACAGCAGCGACCAAATGGTGCTTTCTTTCTGCCACCTTCTTACACAAGCTTATGCCGGCGAAGATCAACTCAATTTTGATGGAAATTCGGTTTACCTTGATGCTTCGGTTCCCGGCAATGGAAACACCGGGTATTGGCAGGTGGTTTCCGGCTCAGGCAATTATAACTTTGCCGATCAGTCCGACCCAAAAACACAGTTCACCGGCGACAGGGGCGTGATTTATGAATTAAGCTGGACCACATCAACCGATTGTAACCAATCCGACACCGATTTTGTTACCATCAGTTTTTGCCCTGTTCTGGTTCAGGCCGTTGCCGGGGAAGATGTAACCAACGTTTGCAGCCCCTATCAGCTAAGCGGGAATAATCCCGGAAGCGGCAACAACGGATTATGGACCATACTGGAAGGTGAAAGCGGCAGCCTTCAGAATGAAACCAGCCCCAATGCCATTTTATCAGGTTTGCCCAATGAGACCTACCTCCTGAAATGGGCAATCTCAAATAATTGCGGTACAACCTCATCTACCGTTACCATTCAGTTTGAACCCTTGCCCACAGTGGCTGATGCGGGACCAAGCCAGGAAAATATTGCAGGAACATCCGTTTTCCTTGCCGGCAATACTCCGGTAAATGGCAGCGGATTGTGGACGGTTATTTCCGGACAGGGCGGCACTTTCACTGATGCAACCGATCCCGGTACTGAATTTTCTGGTCAGCCTGCTACCTTATATGTACTTGAATGGAAAATTTCAAATTCCTGCGGTGCTTCTTATTCCAGCAACACTGTGGTAAGGTTTTGTCCAGTGCCCACTGTGGCGGAAGCCGGTGAAAACCAAACGAATGTTTGCAATCCTTATCAGCTTACAGGTAACGAACCTGGGTTCGGCAACTTTGGTGAATGGGCCATAGTTGATGGAACAGCCGCCGGTGTGGTAAGCCCGACCAATTCCTATAATGCAATGCTTTATGGAGAGCCAGGGGCTAGTTACACTCTAAGCTGGACCATTAGCAACCCATGTTGCCTCCATCACTCACAGGATGTGGTAAATATTTCTTTTGATCCTCTGCCTACCCCGGCAATGGCCGGCCCAGACCAGCTTGATCTTGAAACCACAACCACGACCCTGGTGGCAAACACACCTTCCGTTGGAACAGGAGCCTGGACAATTATTGAAGGGCAAAATGGTATCATACTGGATATTAACAACCCCACTTCACAGTTTACCGGCGTAACCGGCGAATACTACCGCCTTGAGTGGCGCATAAGCACTGCCTGCTATCACAGCGCCGACACGGTGGATATCAGCTTTATAACACCCTTTGTTTGCGGAATGGACTTTACCGATCCGCGCGACCAACAGGTTTATCCTACCGTGCAGATTGGAACTCGATGCTGGATGGCTAAGAACCTTAACACTGGAAATCAGATTTTTACACCCAGTACACCGTCGAATAATGGACAGATTGAAAAGTATTGTTTTAATAACCAATCATCATATTGTGAGTCCTACGGTGGTCTATATACTTGGAATGAGGCAATGAATTATTCGACTACTCAGGGAGCACAGGGTATTTGTCCTTCAGGCTGGCATATACCAACTAAAAATGAGTGGACAAGTTTACTTACTGCTGTTGGGTCAGAACCCAGCTGCAAAATGCGGGAAGTTGGTAATACTTATTGGAATAATAATAGTTGTGCAACCAATTCATCTGGTTTTTCGGCCCGTGGCGGAGGCTTCCTAATCGGGAATTTTGATCAGTTAAAGGAGTCAACTTATTTCTGGACTTCAACCGGCGTCACCAGTAATGCAGATAGCTATTTGTTTATGTCTTCAGTTAATGATGTTTATGAGATCAGTAATCCGAAAAGCTATAGTTTCTATATCCGTTGTATCAAGAATAACTGATTTTTCTTAACCGATGAGACTATTTTGTATTGAGCGGCATTGTTATTCAAAGTATTTTATTATCTGAATATCCAATTGCAAATGAGAACACTAATATTAGCGACAATATTTCTTTTTACTTGTACATTTGCTTATACACAAGTAATTGATAAAAAAATTATTTCGAATTCTGGGTCAATTGGTGAGTCTGGCTCATACACAATGAGTTGGACAATTGGTGAAGTAATTTCCGAAACATTTATCAAATCACAGATATTGCTTGAACAGGGATTTCACAGCGGAGGGACTTTGTTGGAAACAATGCCTCCTGTTTTAGAAAGCACCGAACCCGTTGTTCTAAGCACTACCTCTGCGATTATTGGTGGAAACATTATTACCAGTGGTGGGCTTGAGATCACGGAAAGAGGGGTTTATTGGGGTACGGAAATGAAGCCCGAATTAACAGGTTATCAGGTGCAATTAGGTACAGGTATAGGTCTTTTTACCTACTTGCTTGAGGATCTAACACCTTCTACAACCTACTATTTCATTGCTTACGCGTCTAATAATGAAGGAACTTCTTTTGGCGAGGAGCTAAGTTTTTGCACCAGGCTTTTACCAACTGTCATCACACTTGATGTTGCTGGCATCTCAAACTCAACAGCTTTGGTCGGTGGAGAAGTTTTATGCAATGGAGGTGAACCTGTCATAGACAGAGGCATTTACTGGGGCAATCTACCGGATCCATTAATAACTGGCCTGCAAGTACCAATTGGTCAGGGAGTTGGCGTTTTTACTCATACCCTTACGGAATTGTTGTCTGGCGGAACTTATTATACCCAGGCATATGCTATTAATGATGTTGGAACGGCTTATGGCGAGGTAAAAAGTTTTACTACGCTTTCGTTACCTGATGTTACTACCCTGGACGCAGCCGGGTTAACGGATGCTTTGGCCATTGTTGGCGGAGAAGTTCAGTTTGATGGTGGCAGCGAAGTCTTCGGTCGTGGTATTTATTGGAGCACAGATGTTGATCCGGTAACCCACGGCGATTTGCTGTCTATGGGTTCCGGCATCGGGGTGTTTACTTCCACGCTCAGCGGCCTGGCTCCCGCTACTACCTATTATTATATAGCCTGGGCTGAAAATGCCATTGGCCTTGCCTGGGGCGATATAGAAACTTTCACGACCCTGGCCTTGCCGCAAGTGGCAACCCTGGATGCTGCAGATATTGGCGATGTTTCGGCGACACTTGGTGGCGAGGTGGTGGACGACGGCGGCGCAGGCGTCACCGGCCGTGGGTTTTACTGGGGTATCAATACAGATCCGGTAAATCACGGTGATTTGCTGCCCGTGGGTTCCGGCATCGGGGTGTTTACCTCCACGCTCAGCGGCCTGGCTCCCGCTACTACCTATTATTATATAGCCTGGGCTGAAAATGCCATTGGTCTTGCCTGGGGCGATATAGAAACATTCACTACCCTGGCCTTGCCACAAGTGGCAACCATGGGTGCTACAAATATTGCTGATGTTTCGGCAACACTTGGTGGCGAGGTAGTGGACGATGGCGGCGCAGACATAACTAACCGCGGGTTTTACTGGGGTGTCAATGCAGATCCTGTAAATCACGGTGATTTGCTGCCCGTGGGTTCCGGCATAGGGGTGTTTACTTCCACGCTCAGCGGCCTGGCTCCCGCTACTACCTATTATTATATAGCCTGGGCCGAAAATGCCATAGGCCTTGCCTGGGGCGACATAGAAACATTCACTACCCTGTCCTTGCCGCAAGTGGCAACCCTGGATGCTGCAGATATTGGTGATGCTTCGGCAACACTTGGTGGCGAGGTGGTGGACGACGGCGGCGCAGAAGTCACCGGCCGCGGGTTTTACTGGGGTGTCAATGCAGATCCTGTAAATCACGGCGATTTGCTGCATATGGGTTCCGGCCCTGGGGTATTTACTTCCACCCTGACCGGACTTGAGCCCGGAACAACCTATTATGTAGTAGCATTTGCAACCAATATTATCGGTACTGCTTATGGTCAGCCTGTCATGTTTGAAACATCACAAGCTGGAGGTTTACCGGATAATCTTTCCATAGCCGATTTGATCCTGGATGAGGGATCGGAGGTTTGCCTGGCCGCCAACGATACCATCACGGTGGCCGGTAATTCCTCTGTACAGGTATTAGAAGGAGGGGAACTGAACCTGGTAGCTGGAAAGGCCATCATCATTCTTGAAGGTTTCAGTGTTGCTGCCAATGGAAGCTTCAGGGCATGGATTGATACCACAGGGGAGTTTTGCAATAAAGAAAGCAGCATTCTGGCCTCCGGCGATCAAATCAGCTCTGAAGAAGTTCCTGAGCCGGAAACCGAAGCCGGTGAAGCGTTTTTCAAAGTGTATCCTAACCCTACCAGGGGTAACATAACTATTGAACTTACTGGAGCTGATCATCATCTTACGGTGGTTGAGGTGTATAGCATGACCGGAGAGATGCTTATCAGAATCGAAGAATCAGGTAGCCACAGATTCGGACTTGAACTTGGCAGCTATCCCAGAGGTATTTACATCATCAGGGTGTTGAGCAATGATTGCTTCGGGGTGCAAAGAGTAATCAGGCAATAAATGCTGACTGTGCTGCATGACGAAGTAAAATAGTCATTACATCATAAACTATAGCCCATCCTTAAGCCTCTGGTTAAAACAGGTGCTGCAGGATGGGTTACTTTTTGTCCAGATTAGTGCTGATTCGCGAATCCGAACCGATTTTAACAAAAATTTCACACCATTCCCTTGCATTTACCACCTCAACCACCATACCTTTGTACTAACAAAGCCTGCCTCATGGCGGTTTTTTAGTTTAGATAAGTAAAATGATCTAAAGCAGGCGTTTAGAGAATTCGGGTAATGATTAAACAGAATTTTAGCTTTTTTAACAAAGAATTAACAAAGCCTTACACGTTTTAGTGGTTTATTTGCAAATCAGAAATCCCGTATTGGCAGCCTTTGAATTGTTTTTGTGTTTTTTTTTCAGTTTTTAATAAAAATAGTTGATTTCACCGGCCCAATGTCTTATATTTGCCAGTTATTTGAATGCGTTGCAATTTTTAAACTCAATATATAAATCCGCTTTTTTTGTTTAACAAACCAATAATTGTTGTTTCACTAATTTAAAATGTTATGAAAATGAGAAAATTACTGTTATTCACGTTCACGCTTGCCATACTCAGTATGCTTAGCCTGAACACATTCGCCCAATGGGGCAAAACCGTTACGGTGTCAAATGACACTGAACTAATCAAGGCAATGGATGATCCCTCGGTTCAAAGGATTGCATTAAATCCAGGCTCATATTTATCAATGGGTGAAGAGATTTATGCCTTCGAAGGATCAAACACTGTTATTGCAAAAGATGAAGGTTCAAGCAGGTCTGACTGTTTGTATTCAATTACTACCAGCGACAGGTGTTATCCTGCTAATGGCCAACTACTTGCTGGAACAAGTGGAACCGGTTGCCCAGCAGCTAATTCTGGAACTTGGGTGCAGGTTAGTGGACCTTCTGTGGCAAACATCATCTCTCCATCAAGTTATCTTTCACCAGTTCAAGTATTTGCTCCAGGTAAGTATGTCTTCCGTTATGAGTGGGGTGCCCCTTTTAACAGATTCGTTGAAGGTGACTTTGTTTGGTATACGCTTGGTGTTGAACTGGAAACAGAACCTGAAGTATGTGGATTTGAAGCTACTATTGATGTTGAATTAACATACAATGAAGTGGCTCCAGCCGGTCTGATCGGCGAGTGGTCATTTGTAGGTCCTTTTGGAGCTGCTACACCTACAATTACAGGCGACGTTGAGGGACCATTTGATGTTACAGTTTATGAGTGTGGTCTGTATACCTTTACCTACACTGTATCTAACGGACCATGCCTGGCAGCATCATCTGTATCTATTTATTTTTTCGATACACCTGTTGTAACCGTTCAGGAAGATGACGAAATCTGTGGATTGGAATATGTGTTTGAAGCGCCTGAAGTAGATCTTGATTGCTTAGAGCATGAAAATTACGCTGAATTTTGGTCGCTTGTTGATGGCCCGGGTACCGCAACTTTTACATTTGACAAGCAAACAGGATTAACTACTGTAAATGTTTCCGTTTGCGGAACATATACATTCTCGTACACAGCCTTCAACGGCTTCGAAGATTGCACCGGTGTTGATTATGTTACCATCAAATTCTATGATACTCCTGTTTTAACCATTCAGGAAGACGATGAGATTTGCGGTTTAGTTTATGAACCACTGGTAGCTGGCGCTGTTGTTGCATGCGAGCATCCGGATTATGATGAGTATTGGGCACTGGTTGATGGCCCGGGTACTGCTACTTTTACAGCAACCGGAGTTGAAGTTTCCGTTTGCGGCACCTATATATTTTCTTTCACAGCCTATAACGGCTTTGACGGTTGTACAGTTTCAGGCACCGTGACAATTCATTTCTATGAAGAAACAGAGGAGATTTATTTATCTGGTACAGATGAACTTTGCCTTGACGATCAGGCATTCCTTGATTTTGGATATTATATCCCATGTATCAACGAAGATGGTTTCTCAGAATTATTGGTATTGGTTGAAGGCCCTGCTGATGTTACTATCGATGCCAATTATGACTACGGAACTGCAACAGTTACATTTACCGAATGCGGTATTTATACCTTCAGTTATACTGTGACAAACTATCCCTGCGACCCCGTTACAGCTTTCCACGTTGTGAAGGTTTATGAATTGCCAGTAGTGGTTATTCCTGATGTAGATGATGTTTGCGAAGACGCAGATGGCAAATATTTTGCCACACTTGTTGCAAATGTAAGTGCATCATGCTTCGAAGGCGAAATTACCGGTAAATGGACCAAAACATCCGGCCCCGGCCTCGTTGCCTTTGACGATGAGGATGCCTTCACCACCGGAGTTCAGGTTTCTGAATGTGGTATTTATGAATTTGCTTTCACAGCCTATCTAGGCCCATGCGGTGCTGTAACAGAAACCGTAACTGTTAACTTCTTCGACACACCAGACGTATTTGTTTATGGTGATGCAGAAGTTTGCGGACGCGAAGTTGAGCTTACTGCTTTTGGCTATGCATACTGTATTGAAGAAGGAATTATTACAGGAGATTGGACATGGGTTGGTCCGGTTGGTGCGCCTACACCTACCTTTGTTGACCTGGGTACCGTTACTCCTACATATGATATCCTTGTTGGCCAATGCGGTGTGTACACATTTACATACACTGTTTCTAACAATGAGTGCGTAAACTCTGCATCGTTCACCGTTACTTTCTACGATGCACCAGAACCGTTAATTGACGGCCCGGATCCTGCTGAATTCTGTAAAATTGCTGATTTCAGCGTAACCGACCTTTCCGATTGCCTCATCACAGGTGGAGTGGTATCCTACTCATGGTGGATTACACCCAATACAGCAGGAGTTTTTGTTGACGGTGTTTACACTGGAGAAAACGTGTCTGTTGAATGGATGGAACTTGGAGAAGTAACCATCTGGGTCGCTGCTTTCATACCCGATCTTCCTGTTCAGGAATGCTACGGCATAGCTTCATTCACACTCACCGTAGAAGCTCCGATCTTCGCCGGTCAGGTGAAATACTGGAACCAGTTCGAAACCTATATGCCTTCACCATTCCCAACCAAGGATTATGCAACTTATCCGCATGACTATTTCTATGTAACTCTTGGATGGGCTGGCGAACAAATGGTTATTGACAGCCTCACAACTGTTAAGGTTGAAAACGTGATCAAGGAAGTATTCACTGGCGATGATGAAAACCCAACCTGGGATCTCACCGAGCTCAGCTCATATTTCGAGTTTGATCTGGGATCTATTTTCACCGATACCTGGACATATATCGAGGCATTTGGTTGCGAAGGATTCTTCCTGAAGATCTGGGATGGCGGTCTGCATTATTATGACTGGGAAGGCGGCTACGGCCTCAATCCTCCACAAGCTGCAAGGCATCTTGGCAACAACTACACCTACAATTACTGGGGTGGTGTGAACGCTACCGATGCTTTGGGAATCCAGAGAATGGCTGCTACCATCAATGTTGCCAATCCTCCTTACAGCTGGAACTGGATTGGACAGCACACCTGGTCACCACGTTACGGTTACTACTCACACAGCGCTGCTGATGTGAACAGCTCCAACCCGTACACCAATGGTGGTATCACCGCTCTTGATGCTCTCACAGCCAACTACCGCGCTGTAGGCCTCATTGATGTGTTCCCCAACAGCCAGTCAGGTATCCAGTACTCACCCAACTTCCGCGTAACCGGTCGTATGGTTGATATGCTGCCACAAATGACCTGGAACCAGCCTTTCAACTATCCTAACGTTGATGATGTTCCATTCTATCACAGCAATCAATCGTACCTGTACTTCCACCCTGCACAAATGCACCAGTACACCAGTGTTCCTATAGCACTCAGCGATAAGAACTTCATCAATATCTATTACCTCGCTCTCGGCGATGTTAACTCAAGCTACGTACCTCCTGTTCCCGGCTTCAAGGCTGAAGTACAGAATGAACTGGCTTACGTTGGCGAACAGATCGTTCGCAAAGGCGAAGTAATCGAAGTTCCGATCCGCATTAACCGCAGTGCCGAAGTTGCCGCCCTCTCAATGAGCCTGAGCTACAACACCAGTCTCGTTGAAGTACTTGGCGTAAACTACGGAAGCGATTATTCTATGATTGACGCTGAGAACGGAATCATCAATATCGGCTGGTATGGCGATCCTTCAATTTACGCATTTGGCGATGCCATTGTGATGATTAAGGTGCGCGTTCTTGCTGATATCACTGCTAATGCCCGTCCGTTCGAATTTGCTGCTGATCCTGAAATTGCTGACAACACAATGAATATTGTGAAAGCCGGATTTGAAACAATAGCGCTCAACGCTGTTGATGCCGGATTGTTTGCAACCAACTATCCGAACCCGTTCCGTACAACTACCATGATCAGCTACAGCACGCCAGTTGATGGCACTGTAACCCTGGTGGTTTACAACAAACTCGGACAAGTTGTTGAAACTCTGGTTAGCGCAAGTCAGACTGCCGGAACTTACGTAGTTGAATTTGGTCGTGCAGACTTAACCCCAGGCGTATACTTCTACAAAGTAGTTGTTGAAGGCCAGGGTGAAACTCACTCAGTAACCAACAGCATGATACTCATGCAATAATCCTGAACGATTGTTCCGGGGGAATTTTCCCCCGGAACAATCTTCATATTTCAGGACATTGATACAGGTTCAAAAAAGCAGTACATATATAATAATGAGTAAAAAGTTCACCATAAAGGCAACAAGAAGCACGGCAGGCATGCTGTTGCTCCTTTGTTTACTGTTGGCTCAGGTTGTTTACAGCCAGCCTGCAGTGAGCATCGGTCAGCAATATCATTGCGAAGATACCGGGGTTCTTGTTCCTGTATACGCTTCCGGCTTCAGCAATGTGGGTTCCCTGCAACTGAACCTGGAGTTCGATACCATGGTACTACACTATCATGAAGTGGTGAACATGCATACACAACTGAATGGCGGAAACTTTGTGGCGCATTTTTCTGATACCGGCGCTTATCCCTTTATTGCGATAAACTGGTGGTCAATGAATAATCCGCTTACGATTCAATCCGGTAAATTGTTTGATCTGAAATTTCATTTCTACGGAGGCTTTTCAGCAGTTGCTTTCACAACCGAATGTGAGGTCGCACTTGCTGATCTGAATATCGTGGATGATGCAGTTTTTAACAACGGATCAATCAATACGCTTCTGATTACGGGTCAACCCCAGAATCTTACCGCCAACCAGAATGAACAGGCAGTGTTCTCAGTCTACCACAATGGCGCTACCGCCTTTCAATGGCAGGTTGATGCTGGTAACGGCTGGAACAACCTAACCGAGGACAATACCTATTCAGGCGTGTATTCAGATGAACTTGTTATAAGCAATGTGCAACTGCAATTAGACAACAACCTCTACAGATGCCTCGCGGTCGCAGGCGAATGTATCAGGGAAAGCGATGAAGCTTTATTGAAAGTTTCCGCGCTCGGCCTGGATAACCGCCTTGCCAAAGCAGGAATGGAGGTTTTTCCAAATCCGTTCAACGAAAAAATCTCTTTTATCATTAAACAGCCTGTGAACAATTTGAAGATCGAACTGGTTAATTTGCTTGGTCAAACAGTTTACTTCAATGAAATAATCGGGCCGGTACCTGGAAATGTTTATGAGTTCCAGACCGGAGAGATGAAACGGGGTATATATTTTCTAAGAATTGTTCAGGACGATATCGCCCTGAACACTGTCAGATTGCTTAAGCAATGAACCTTATCAATGAAATGTTAAACAAATTATTATGAACAAAAAAACCCTACAGCATATGATAAAAAGGATATATCAAATGATATTTATCCTGCTTTTTGCCGTATCGGGTGTGATGGCCCAAACGGTTGTAATTCCTCATGACGACTATGCACCAGGTGATATTCTGGTTCCGGTTGAAATGAACGGATTCACCGATGTGGCTGCAATTACGTTGGTTATTGAATACGATTCAGATCTGCTTAGCTTCGTTAGTATTGAAAACACTGCCTTTTTAGGGGCATGGACCGCAAACTACAATCAGAACGAAGATAAGCTGTTTATACAATATTTCAATTTCCAAAGTGGTGGCCACACCATTAACGGCAAATTGCTCGATATCAAATTTAGTTACATTGGTGGATTTTCCTCTCCTGTAACTTTCGATGTTGATCTATGTGAAATTTCGAACGACAACATGCAGCCTATTCCGGGTATAACCTACACTAACGGTAGTGTTAATCAACTCGGGAGCGATGGTGACCTGACCCTGGGCAGCGGGATTTTCTCAATTGGCAATCCAATTACCATTCCCGTAGGCATTAGTGGAGCAGGTTTTGGTGCTGTTGATGCCATTACCCTAAAGATTGCCTATGATCCTGCGAAACTGGTGTATACCGGTAAAACAGATGTCAGCATAGGAAATGGTGTCGGCATTGTTACTGCAGTTGCCAGCAATGGTATGCTAAGCATTACCTGGACTGGTCCGGCACAGAATTTCACATCAGCCGCAACCTTACTCAACCTGCACTTTACCTACCATGGTGGCTTAGCCGATCTGGAGTTTTATCCCGGATCTGAAATTTCAAGCAACCTTGCACCTCATCCGGTAACATACTTTGATGGTCTGGTTGAACCGGCCGTTGAGGATAAATCCCTGACGATTGGTGAGGCTGGATGCAAACCCGGTGAACTGGTAAGTGTGCCAATTATTGCTGATGGATTTGGCGGCTCACTGGTAGGCGCCATAACCCTCAACGTGCAATATGACAATTCATTACTGGTATATACCGGTTTTACCATCAATCAGTTGCCCGGTTCAATTTACTGGACTGTTCTTGGTCTTGGCGATGGCACAATCAATATTACCTATTCCAGGCATAACAACACCAGCTTGATTGCTGACGGAAACCTGATTACACTTCACTTTGCTACTGATGAAACAGGCGATGGTGGCATAGCCCCCGTTGTTTTCCTTCCCGGAAACGAAGTAACTTCTGTAGCATTGGTGAATCTACCGGTTTCGTATTATGATGGCTTTGTTGTAATAGGTTACTCACTGGAAGGTTATATTTACTATGATGGAGATACTGACAAACCGTTGTATAATTCTACTGCACAACTGCTGGATGGTGAAGGAAATGTACTTTTTGCAGCCAATACCGATGGCGACGGATATTATGTGTTTCCTTATGTGCCTGGTGGTGATTACACTTTGACAGCAATTACTGACCTTGCATGGGGTGGTGCGGATTACGATGATGCACTGGATGTTTTCTTGTACCAGGGAGGCCAACCTAATCCGATTGTTAGTGCCCTGCAGATGCTTGCTGCTGATGTTGACGAAGATGGCGATATAACTTACGATGATGCTTTAACGATCTTTTTCTGGACCGAGATTGTTGATCCTGCTGAAGCCGGCTGGGAAGCTCCTGAATGGATTTTTGAAGTTACGCCAGTCACCATTACCGATGATACTTTGATTAATTTCTCTGGAATCTGTTCCGGAGATGCTAATTCAAGTTACACTCCCTAAGTTCATTAATTTAAAACAATAATAGATATGAAAAGAATACTGTTGATATTAATGACATTCTTAGTGATCACGCCTGCTGTTTTATCGCAGAAGCTTATCACTTATACGTTTGAAGATGAAACCATTGGTGATGTAATCACTGTGCCTGTTGAGATTGATGAGAATTTTCCCGCTGATCTGAATTACATTGAAGTGATACTTTTGTTTGATGCAACAGTGCTGTCCTACAATGCAGTATTGAACATTCAGGGTGGATCAAATGTAATTAATGTATCAAATGTGACCGGAGGTAAGAAGTTCCTTTTCCGTAACATTGATCCTTTTGCAACATTTAATGTGGTTGCCGGAAAGATTTTTGACATCAATTTCATTTATCAGGGAGGTGATTCACCTCTGACCTTTGGCGCTGCATCACGATTCAGAGCTAGTTTTGGCACTCCTGTGTTTATCGTGCAATTTGAGCACGGTGAAGTAATTGGAGGTTTTGTTGACAATATTATTGTTGATGGTGATTGGGAAGATCCTGCCGACTGGAGTCTGCCGGTTATTCCTAATGCTTACCACAATGTGTTTGTTCAGGGAAATGCCTTGATCAGCTCCAATGCAGTTTGTAACAATCTCACTATTGAGGTTGGCGGAAAGCTCACTGTTGGCGCGGTAAACTCGTTGGTAGTTGGAGGGGATGTTCTTATTGATTCTGACCCGTCAGGTACCGGTTCATTCGTGAACCTTGGCGCCCCGCTCTCAATCAATGGAACCGTGAAACAATTCATGACCGGCGCTTTGGCATGGCATCTTGTTTCCGTTCCCGTTGACGAAGTATGGTCGGCTGATGTATTCCTGAATTGCTACCTGCAAACATGGAATGAGCCTACAAGCGGTTGGCTGGATGTTCAGCCCGATCCTGATCCTTCGTTCTCCGTACCAATGAACACACCAATGCTGGGTTATGCTACGGCTTTCCACGGTTCAGCAGACAAAATGCTGGAGTTTGTAGGCGAGCTGAATGATGGCCCTTACAGCATTGCTGTTACCAATGTTGGCCCTGCCGGAGCTTATTTTACCAGTGGCTGGAATCTTATCGGCAACCCATATCCATCTGCCATAGATGCCGATCAGTTGGTTTACACCAATGTTGACAACGGTGTTGCCTACTGGGATCAGACTCTCAATGGTGGAGTAGGTGATTACGCTTACTACAACATAATCGGAGTAGGTGGAACAAATGAAATTCCTGCCATGCAAGGTTTCTTTGTAAAAGCCAATGGCGCCGGTTCTGTTGCCGTTGGTAATGCCGCCAGGATTCATTCTAATGTTGGTTTTTATAAGAGCGATCCGGCTAATACACTGCGTCTTGTAGTTCAAACCAATGAATTGCGCAGCGAAGCTGTCGTCAGATTCGTTGAGGGTGCAGGTATTAACTATGACGGCCAGTATGATTTCATGAAGCTCTTTGTTGATGATGTTCCGCAGCTTTATTCGATTACATCAAACAATGAGTTTCTTGCAATCAATGCTTTACCCGAAATTGATGAAGATACTCCTGTAAACGTTGGGCTTAAGCCCGGCGTGAATGCAACCATGTCGTTAACGGCAAATGGAGTGGAAACCTTTGAAAGCAGCCTTCCAATATGGCTTTACGACCATGTTGCCGGCGTTCACTGGAACCTGCGCGAAAATCCGGTTTATAACTTTGTTGCCAACACCGGCGACGATGAAAACCGTTTCAGCATCCACTTCAAGAACCTCACCGGTGTTCCAGGTATTGATCAGCAATCTGTTAGCATTTATGTCTACAACAAACAGATTTTTGTTGATGCTGGTGCAGGGAACAAGGGCGAAATCGTCGTTCTTAATGTTTTGGGACAGGAAGTGTACCGCACCACTCTCAATGAGAACCTGAATGTGATATCCGTACCTGTTTCCAACTCCAATGTGGTTGTTAAGGTGATTAGCGATCAGGGAATTAGTTCACGAAAAGTTTTTGTTAATTAATTTCCCGAATTGAAGAATTAAAATAATCATCGAAATAAAAACAACAACTATGAAAAAGACGATAAGAAAAATCATCCTGGTCGTAACAATAATAGGTGCCGGCGCTTTGATCAATACTTCCCTCGCACAACCCCGTCCCGGTGAGCCGGGTATCGGTGGTGGCTCGGGAGGTGGTGGTCCGATTGGTGGCAGCGCCCCTGTTGGAAGCGGCCTCGTCATGCTCCTGGCAATGGGCCTGGGATATGGTGCTAAGAAAGTGTACGACGCACGCAAAGCATCATTGAACGAATAGGGTTCCCTTTGTCATGAACCGCCCAGGCGGTTTAAAAAATAAACCTGGCAGGTTTCGTTAAGAAGCCTGTCAGGTTTTTTGTTATACCCTCCCGCCATAGTATGGCTTCAAGCCATCCTATGGCTAACTTCAATGAACCCCGGCCTTTGGCCATAGTATGGCTTCAAGCCATCCTATGGCTTAATTCAACTGCTAAGATCTAATTTCCAATCCCGTCCCGATAGCTATCGGGAGCTATCGGCACCAAGTCTCAAATCCCAAGTCTCAAACCCGCCTACCGGTGAGGCAGGTTCCAAGGCCCAGGGAGGTTGAAAGTTAAAAGCCTAAATCCCAAAGTTTAAATAATCCAGGCTACAAAACCCGCCTGCGGCATGGCAAGTTCTAAATAAATACAAACTCAAAAGATGGCAATTTGAAGAAAGACTGGGAGACAAGGAGAAGGGGAGGCAGGGAGAGTAAGTTTACTAATAAATACAATTATCCAACCTTACAATACTCCAAATATCAACCCATTAACTATCCCTATAGCTGTCGGGAAACTAATCAACCATCCCGTCCCGATTGCTATCGGGAGCTATCGGGAAACTAATTGACCAATTAACCAACTACCTTTCGATTATTGAGCGCCTACGGTTTTGATTCGCCGGAATACCTGGTAAAAGATGTTGTCCTTGATTACCAGTACCAGTGCGATGATGTAGAAACTATCCATCATCATATCGTACATGAATTTTGAGAAAGCGGAGCTATAATAGCTTGTGAGGAAAAAGAGAAAGATGATTTGTATAAGCAGGAAAATTCCAATATTGACTCCTAAAAGCTTCAACGCACGTTTCTTCTCCATTGCAAGAAACAGAAAAAGCTGCCAGGAAAGTACAATAACAAAGGGCTGAAGAAGACTTCCAAAACTCTGTGGATATGAACCTCTACGCCCATCAATGCGTGTATACACTTTAAACTCATATTTACCCGATTTATCCTGTTCTACATCAATCCGCGAATCCGGTTTCACGATGCCAAACACTGTATTTGCCCCGAAAGTCAACACCTTGGAATAAACAACTTCTCCACCTTTCTGCCAACTTAAGTAAATCAGGATAGTTATGGCTATCAGCGCCATTATTTTAAGCCAGTTTGATTTAATTATCGGCTTATTATTTAAAGTTTGCAGTGCTTCCATTGGTCGGCAGGTGGTTTTGTTTGAAATTATGACCTCTTGTAGGGTTGCTGGTGCTATTCATAAATTTGTTTTTCGGGTTCGCCTGGCTCAATAATGACGTTGGCAGGCTGGTTATATCTCCATAACCAGATCAGGAAAACCAGAAAGCCGAAAAGAATATTCCAGAGATAATCATGAATGTCGTGAAAAAGCTGAGGATAATACCTGCCAATCCATCCCATGGTGTAGAAGCGGAAACTGTTGACCACAAAGACCGATGACAGGAAGATTACCAACGTGATTAGCCTCTGTTTTAAACTCACAGGTGAAAGCAGACTCAGGCAAATCACAAAGATGTAAAAGTTATAGGCTGTGCACTCCATGATTACTTCCATGGTGTAGCCGCTCACTGAAATCATAGGGTATCTGGGGCTCTCCACAGGGATAAACAGGAGTTTCCCAAAACCAACTGCTGAATTCAGCGTAAAACGGGTAAAGAATTCCTGAACATCGCTTTTGATGGCCGAATGATGAAGAATGGCATTTATGATCAGCCAAAGGCCGACGGCAAATAATAGTGGAAGCAATTGTTTCATGAGCGCGCGATATGCTGCTTTTTTCTGCAATTTTTCCTTGTACCGCTCTTTTTCCGACTTCTTCCTGTTTTTCTGCTTTAATGGTTCTTTTGACATTCCCTAATTTTTACTGTTAACTACCTGACTCCGTAAATTAAAGCATCAAAATTAAAAATAATTCTCCATAACTTTCTTCATCGTATTAATTTGCTAAACTTTTCTACTTTTGGAATCCAAAAACCTTATATATGCTGACACCATCTAATATTGAAACTATACTCTACGCGCTGACCATATACCAGCTTCTCTTCTTCACTATTCAACTGGTATCGTTCAAAAAGTCAAATCCGGCCCGTAAGTATCTTGGAATCCTCTTGATGGGTATGACTATTTTCACTGTGTTGAATGCTTTATTCTATACCGGCGCTCTTTCAATCATGGTCTGGCTGTATTTCTTTTACATACCGCTTTTGCTCGCTTTACCACCGCTTTTCCTTTTATATATTGTTTCTCTTTTCAGGAAGAATGCTGAAGTGGGCTTGATTTCACGATTTGTCCTATTCATTCCTGCATTTTTGTTTTTAATTCTCAACATTTTCACTTTTGGCCTTAGTCCGCTGCAGGAAAAGCTACTTTTTCTTGCTGGCAACCATTCTATAACCGGGAACGTTCTGTCAGAAATCAATTATTTTCTCGTGATCCTTTGGTTTGGGTTAATTATTATTGCACCAGTTCAATTGCTGCTTGCAGTTATCAGGATCAGGACTGTTATCCAGTCAGTTTCTTTACATTTCCCGCCTCATCTTGCTTACATACAATCCAACTGGGTTTATATTATATCGTTCAGTCTTCTGGTGTATTTCAGTACGGTTGTTATGCAGATTCTTTTCGTTGATACAAACACACTGCTGACTTCCGTCGTGTTCAACTCAATTGTTCTTATCAGTACAGGTTTGGCAGGATATTATACCATGAAGCAGGATGATCTTTTTACACAGGTAGCCAGAGTGGGATCATTGAAGCAGGAAGTTGACAATACACATATTGATCCGGAAACCAAACCCGGTCATAACATGCCTGTTGAGGAAGCTTCTGAAATCATCGAAAAAATAAGACGGCTTATGGAGGTAGAAAAGCCATACCTTATAAAGAACTATGGTATTAACGATTTAAGCAGGCAAACCGGTGTCAGGCGTCATAATCTTACTTTGGTGCTCAACGAAGTGATGGATACAAACTTTAACGGGTTTATCAACGATTACCGGATACGGGAGGCCATACATATGCTGAAAAGCGATACACAGAATAACACTATTGATGCTATTGCCGAAATGGCCGGATTTCATACCAGGTCATCATTTTATGCCTGTTTTAAGAAATACACCGGGAAAACGCCGAAGGAGTTTTTGATGGAGAGAGCAAGAGGGAGTAATGGAGTGATGGACGGGATGGGATAGGGTAACCCGGTTGTATCTATACGGAACGAGGGGCGAGTGGCGGGGAACCAGTAAAGAGAAAGCCGCTTCTTGCAAAGCAACTTTCTCTTAAAGTAAGTTAAAGATACGTTTACATCACCCTTCTGAAGCGGATCACAACTAAAGTGACCATAAGCAGGATGCCGAGGTAGAGGGCCCAGTTGGAGACTGGAATAACAGGAAGTTCTTTTTTACCAAAGAACATGGTATAGTTTACATCATCAGGGTAGCCGCTAAAAACCTGCAATCCTGCCCAGAACCAGTATGTGCCTGCTGGCAAAGTGCCAAGATCCATTTCTCCCGGATTACCAGGGCTGGCTGTAATTTGTTGAAGAACACCTACTGAATTGCAATCATTGGGTCCAAGCAGGAAAAAGTACATGAGTGCATCTGCTTCGGCATACAATACAAAAGGCCGTGGCTCGGTGAGTACAAGCTCAAACCAGTCGGTATCTCTGTAATTCTGGCCCTCGGGGCCTATAAAAGTACATGTTTTGCCGTAAAAGATATCTCCGTAATTAACCTGTTCAAAAACAGGTATGCCAGGCAGCATATTGCAGCCACCATTCACGTCTGCACCGCAGGGTTCATCTTCTACGATTTCCACGGGAGGAGGAGGTGGAGGAGGAGGAGGAGGTGGTGGTGGTGGTGCACCTATACTTACTTCATCTACCCACCAATTGTGAGCATAGTTGCCCTCATATACAAAAGCAATGTAAATTGTATTGCCGGCAGACTCTGAAATATCTATTTGCACTTTTGTGTATGCAGGCTTTGTTGTGTTTGCTTCATAGATTTCAACAAAATCACTATGTCCGGCATCACCACTTCCTGTTGAAATCCAGACACCAGAATAAACATAGTCGTTCATCCATTGATTTCGTTCGTAGAAAGAAAGAATGTATTCTCCTGCAGCTTCCAACACAATAGGGGGAGTAATTAGCCAGTTGTGCAAATCTTCTGTTTGCCAACTGTGCCGTGCGGCACCTGCTCCGGCATAAGTTGTAGTGACTCTTTCCCAATTGACAGTACCGGCTCCTAATTGTGTTCTTGTCCATCCGGTAGGTGGAAAAGTCTCATCATCAAAGCTTTCAGAAAAGGCTGTTGATCTGTTTAATGTGAAATTTGGATTTTGAACAGAGGGTTCATGTACTTCCTGACCTTTAGTTAGTACCTCCTGTTTATTAATAGTATTCTCAGGAGACACGTTGGAAGTGCTCAGGACTGCATGTTGTGCTATTGCAAAAGCTGAGGCAAGCAAAAGCGCCATCAGCAGTGTCATTGTTTTTGTTAGTTTTCTCATAATTTTTGGATTTAGTTAATGAAATGTTAAAAGCCATGCAAATATAGTCTGTCGTTGGGTTGGTGTCAATGGTTTTTGGTATAAAAGATGTCCTGATAAATTTTTTCCGGACAAAATTCTTCTTTAGAGAAAATCATTACTTGACTTCAACGCTTGCGACCTATGTGTTTGAAACACAGTATAGCAAAGTAGTGAGGTTTTTGTGGAGTTGAAAGGAGAAGGCTTGACAGTTTCGGGATGGCGTATTTACGTAATGGAGTTAAATAAAAAAAGCCGCTTCCGGCGAAGCAGCTTTCTCAGTAAGTCTAAGATGCTTTTATATCAACCTTTTGAAGCGGATGACAACAAAAGTGACCATAAGCAGGATGCCGAGATAGAGGGCCCAGTTGGAAAGGGGAATTGGGGGTGTAGAGCAGGGTGCAGAAAAATTGGTGATCGTAGCGATGCCTTCCCCGAACACGCAGTCGTCAGATTGGACAACCAATGACAAAATATCACCTTTTTCAAAATACTGGCTAAAAGATCCAGAAGAAGTATAAGTGACCTCAAGTAATTTATCCCCAATGCCATTAATTTTCTGGAGCACGATGAAGAAATCATAGCCTGGATCATCAAAATTGACAAAACTCCAGTTAAAGCTAACCTGACCGTCCTCAGGGATTGTAACGGATGCTATGACTTCTGCGCCACCAACGCACCAATCCCCGTTTGGGCCGGTTATGGTTAGTACATTGCTATCAAATTCGACACTGCCACCATGCTGTGGCTCAGGCAATTCAGTGCTCCAAAAGAACGGATCATAACAATCGTTGAAACCAATGGGTGGCGACGGTGGTGTCGTGCCTGTTATTTCTAATGCGTAAGCCCCTGAATTTCCACCAAAACCATCAATTACGATGTAGTAGGTGTTTCCGGCAGTGAAATACAAACTGAAAAGTGCAGAAACCCAAGATCCACAGGGATTTGAAAAGCCGTAGAAATCATCATTGCATGCGATCGGAGAAGTTGGTGTATGTTCGTTTTCATACACATAAAGTTTGGTATCGTAACTTGATCCACATAAATCAATGTTTACAATTAAATCCTCCGCTGGGGTAAATGCATATACTACATCAGGGGATGTGCTTGACCAGGGGCATGCTTCATCGTAATTGTTTGTGTAGCCTGAAGTTGTTCCAGAAGTTAAGTAGGGAAGTGATGGTATAACAAGGGCTTCACCAATTGTGTTTCCTCCTTGCCTGGGTGCAGGAAAATCTGCAGGATCATAAACCTTATCACACATCTCTTTTTCTACAAAAGGTTGTGATGTCGCATTAGAAAGCGCATTGTTCTGCGCCATTGCAAAAGCTGAGGCAATCAAAAGCGCCATCAGCAGTGTCATTGTTTTTGTTTGTTTTCGCATAATTATTAGTTTTGGTTAAGAAAAATGAATGTCATCACAAATATAGTCATGATGTGGTTTTTGTCAATATGTTTTTTAGTAAAAGATGTCCTTTTAAAATTTAAAAGGACAAAGTTTTTTTAAAGAAAAATGCAACTTGATTTTTACACCAAAACTTACTATAATTAACAACACATTCAGGGTAAAGGTAATGTTTTGAATAAGAGCGAATAATTTGAAATGGATGCATACTACATAAAAAAAGCCGCTTCAACCGAAACAGCTTTTTATTAAATTGTAAATTGGTTTATACCAGTCTCCTGAAACGGATCACAACTAAAGTGACCATCAGCAGGATGCCGAGGTAGAGTGCCCAGTTGGAGACTGGAATAACCGGAAGTTGTTTTTTACCAAAGAACATGGTATAGTTCACATCCTCCGGGTAACTACTATTTACAGGAAGTCCTGCCCAGAACCAGTATGTTCCAGCCGGAAGGATGCCCAGATCCATTTCTCCCGGATTACCGGGTTTGGCTTTAATTTGTTGAAGAGCAACCATTGAACTGCAATCGTTAGGTCCAAGCAGGATAAAGTACATGAGTGCATCTGCTTCGGCATACAATACAAAGGGTTTTGGCTTGGTGAGTACAAGCTCAAACCAGTCGGTATCTCTGGATCCACTGCCATACGTACATGTTTTCCCACAAAAGATATCTCCATAATTCACTTGTTCAAAAACGGGTATACCAGGCAGCATATTACAGCCATCATTTAGTCTTGCACCACAGGGTTCTTCCTCCACAACAGCGCCGAAATAGCATTGTACTGGCGGAGCGCCTGTTATATCTAATACATAAGCTCCTGATGCCGGGCCAAAACCATCGATTACCATGTAGTAGGTATTTCCGGCAGTAAAATGCAAACCAGAGATAGCGGAAACCCAAGATCCACAGGGATGACCAAAACCATAATAATCATCATTGCACGCAAATGGATAACCGGGTGTATGGAAGTTTTCGTATACATAGAGTTTTGTGTCGTAGCTTGATCCGCAAAGGTCAATGTGAACCATTAAATCTTCGGTGGGTGTAAATGCATATACTACATCAGGGGATGTGCTTGACCAGGGGCATGCTTCATCGTAATTGTTTGTGTAGCCTGAAGTTGTTCCAGAAGTTAAGTAGGGAAGTGATGGAATAACAAGGGCTTCACCAATTGTATTTCCTCCTTTTCTGGGTGCAGGAAAATCTGCAGGATCATAAACCTTATCACACATCTCTTTTTCTACAAAAGGTTTTGATGTCGCATTAGAAAGCGCATTGTTCTGCGCCATTGTAAAAGTTGAGGCAATCATAAGAGCCATCAGCAGCGTCATTGTTTTTGTTTGTTTTCGCATAATTTTTAGTTTTGGTTAAGAAAAAATGGATGGCATCGCAAATATAGTCACGATATGGTTTTTGTCAATAGGTTTTTATGAAAATAAGTTCTTTTAATTATAAAAGGACAAGGTTTATTTTGAAGAAAAACACAGATTGATTTTTACATCAACACCTGCTGTAGTTACTAATATAGTAAGCAAAAAGATAGCAATGGAAAAAGAGTGAATAATTTGTAAGGGATGTGTGCAGCATAAAAAAAGCTGCTTCAACCGAAGCAGCTTTTTATTAAGTCGTTAGTTGGTTTACATCATCCTTTTGATGCGGATCACAACAAAAGTAATCATCAGCAGGATGCCGAGGTAGAGGGCCCAGTTGGAGACTGGAATAACAGGATTCTCCGGCTCGGGTGGAGTAGGGTCGTCAATTTCTGCCTGGTTCAATACATAGGAAACAAGAAAAGTTTCTGATGCTCCCGGGGCAAGCGATGGGAAGCGGACTGCGACATCAAGGCTATAGTCTTGAACTACTGCATTGGCTTCGTTTGGTTGAAATGGTGTATCCAAAACAATTGCGGGATCTGATAAAGGCCAACCCGGAGTAGGCCAGGCGGTAATACTTGCTACAGCTGTAGGGTGATAGAGGCGCAAAGCAAGAGGAATTTCATAAACTAACCCAATACCAACTGCTTCGGCAAAACCATCAACTGCTCCGGTAGGGCGTGTAACCCAATTTCTCGTTGTGAAATCAGTGGTTAAGTTCTGTTCCTGATCAGGATCCAGCCCTCTCGCGTATTCAACGTTAAGTAATGTTTCTGTGCCGGTGTTGGTCAATGTTACTTCGCAGAAGAAACGGGCTTCATTTACGTTGAAATAGGTCAATTGTTCCACCAAAAGACTTTGGCCTCCAGCATTCATGGTTCCGACCCATAAGGCAGATTGCGTACTACCTGAGCTTGTATTTGTAAATGATGATGGAATAATTCCATATTCACCATTTGCACCACAGTTACGGCGAATATACTTTGTTCCTCCGTATGAGTAAGCAACAAGGAATCCTTCCCAGGGATCGCCGGGCAGGAAATAATCACCGGAATAGTTTGGGATGACACCGGGATTAGAACTTGTGTTCCAGCCATTCATTTCCCAATCGGCTACGAAGCCTAATGCTCCACCTGCCATGCGCGGATGAAAGCCGCCTGGTGCGGGTGAAGTTGAACCGTATGAGCCTGCATCACTGATACCAACCTCAATGTACGTGCCTTGAAGAAAAATATCGGGGAGATAAACACCCCTTGGCGACTCAGGTGCTTTCCACTTTAGGTTTTGCTGGCTACCCTGTGGCGCCTGGGAAAACAGCATTTGTGAGGCAAGAAATGCTGCTGCAATAGTAAATGCGATTCTTTTCATAAGATTATTAAGCTAGTTAAACATATGGCAAAAGTACGATATGTCAGAATGGATTCTGTTAATGAGTTGTTAAAAGAGTCGGAAAAGAGATTTGGTTGTTCCTTTACTGAATAAAACAAAAACCTCTGGAGCAAAATCGTGGGCATTATCAAAGCCCAATTCAGCCACAATATAGAATTCGGCATTGTATCTTTAACTATTTTTGTACCACACAAGATTAATCATGCAAAAACTAATATGCAGCCTTATTTTAATCTGCGTTTGCTTATCTGAATCCAGCGCCCAGTTCTACACCTACGGCCAGGATCCCGCTTCCCTGAAATGGCGGCAGATACACACAGATTATTTCCGTTTGATCTATCCCGAAACCTGGGAGGATCAGGCACAGGAACTGGCGCATTTCCTGGCAGCCATCAGAAAACCATTGAGCGCTTCATTGCAGAGTAATCCAAAACCCATTCCGGTGATCCTCAGGAATCAAACCATGCTTAGCAACGGTTTTGTAATGTGGGCGCCAAAAAGAATGGAAATGGTTACCACCATCCCCTGGGACAACCAGGCAGCCGACTGGATGAAATACCTGAGTGTGCATGAATACCGCCATGTTGTGCAGGTAGAATCGCTGAATCGCTCAACTACCGGGTTTTTATCAAAGATTTTAGGGCAGCACATTCTCGGAGTGGTTAGCGGGCTACCGCTTTGGTTTCTTGAGGGCGATGCAGTGCTGGCTGAAACGGCATTTACCTTTGCAGGCCGCGGGCGTCTGCCAGCTTTTACCATGCCACTTACCGCCCAGGTGATAGAACAGGGAATTTACAGCTATGACAAAGCCTATTTCGGCTCCTACCGCGATATGGTTCCCGATCATTATATCCTTGGATATCATTTGGTGGCAGGCACACACAGCCATTATGGTTTCGAACCTTTTGTTCAGGCTACACGGCAAGTTGCCGCTACCCCTTTTATACCGGGGTCATTTGCCCGGGGTGTGAAACAGGTTACAGGTAACAATCTGCAGAATCAGTACAAGGATGTAATGAATAAACTGGAAGCTGAATGGCGCGATGCATTCGTACATGCTTCGGTTTCTGATTATGAGGTAATAGTGCCAAACAATAATTTTGATTATCTGAATTATATCAACCCCCAATATATTGATGAGGATACTTTCATCGCTTTCCGAACCACACCTGCCGATATCCCGCGCCTTGTGAAGATAGGACGCGATGGTTCAGAGGAAGTGCTTTTTACACCCGGATACGGATACCCTGAAAGCATGAGCTACGCTGACGGATTGGTTGCCTGGCTTGAGATCACCCGCGATCCACGCTGGGAATACCGGAACTGGACGAACATCAGGCTTTACGGACTGAATACCAGGGAGAGCCGCCTGATCACGCACAAAGGCCGTTTGCAGGCGCCCATGCTCTCGCCCGACGGGCTGAAGGTTGCTGCCGTTGAAGTGGATGAAAACAACCGCTGGGCATTGCTTATATTTGATACCAGCACAGGGAATGAATTGAACAGGATATCCGACCCTGAAATTGATTTTTTGATGGAACCGGCCTGGAGCGACTGCGGTCTGGCTATCATCGCCATTGCATTTGTTGAAGGAAAAGGGAAATTTATCGTTAAATCACACATAAATAATCCCGGGTTTGAGTATTTGTTGCATGCCGGATATGCTGAGATCAATGAACCGGTCATTCATGATTGTGTGATTTATTTTACCGGAACCTGGACTGGGAGAGATGAGCTTTATGCCTGGAGTATTGATGATCAACAACTTTCAAAAGTTCTTTCATCTCCGTTTGGCGCAACCTGTGCAAGCTTTTCTGATGATGGTTCGCGTATCCTGTTTTCCGATTTTACTTCAACAGGATACCGGATTGCCGAAGCAATGGATGTCAATCGCATACCTGTTCAAATTGAGCAACTTACCAAATTCACTCCCGAGCTTTACACACCCGCTGCCAGGGAAGCTGATCTGGTTGCTGACACAATCAGCATACCCGATTTCCGCTTCGAATCCCGAAAATTCCGAAAGCTGCCAAACTTACTGCACTTTCACAGTTGGGTGCCTTTATCTGTGAATGTTAACGCCCTGGAAGCCAAACCCGGAATTACTGCCTTTTCGCAGGACCTGCTGGGCACAACAGTGCTGGCCGGCGGCTATGAATACAATAGTAGCAACAACGGTCATAAAGCCATTATTGACCTGTCAGTGAAGGCTTTGTATCCGGTTTTCGACTTCAGGCTTGAAGCAGGCGCCGAAGATCGTTTATACCGGACTCAAAATGACAGCATCGTGAAACTCAGGACCTCTTTTATTATGCCTGGGGGTGGTGTGGGTTTGTCACTTTCTAACAACCACAATGCCTTGATTTATGGAATGAACCCACGGATCAGTACTTCACAGGAAGTTTATTCCTTTACCTTTGAAGACAACCAACGCAGGCGCGGATTGCGTTCATTATCATACAATATATCAATGTATGCCTATCGCCGGATGGCCTACAGGGATCTTTATCCGAAGTTTGGCGTCTCAACTGCATTGGGTTTCAGCCATACCCCTTTCCGTAATAACAAATCGTTTACCGACCTCGACGCAGGAGCTATTTCTTATGGCGTGGCGGCAGTATTTTTACCCGGGCTTTTCAGTCACCACAGCCTCAGGCTATATGCAGCTTATCAGCAACGAAACATCCGGCAGGCTTATTTTAGCGACCGGATTCGCCTTGCAAAAGGATATGAACCAGAATTCAATGACCGGCTGATGACATTATCAGCAACATACTCATTCCCCGTTTTATACCCCGATCTTTCTCTGGGTTATTTTATCTACAATAAAAGGATCAGAGCCGCATTGTTTGCTGATCACAGCCGTGTGGCTTATCTGGGGCAGGGCAATTCCCGGAACGCTTACGGCCTTGATATTCTTTTTGATGTTCACCTACTTCGTTTGATCATGCCCTTTGAGATAGGGTTCCGGACAATCTATCTGGAGGATGACAAAAATTTCAGGTTTGAACTTTTGTGGGGCGTTGATTTTTACGCCTTAGGGCATTTTTTGAATATAGCGAATATGGCGCCCAGGCCTTATTTTTGATTTTCGATCCCGAATCGTTCCTCTCGGGATTTCCGCTGCGCTCCAATTTCGGATTGCCCATTTCAGATTTCGGCGAAATAACCCACCTATGCGGGCACTTTGCTTGCCGAAGTGTCAGGTTGCCGATTGCCCATTTCGGATTTCAGATTGCCGATCCCGACCTTGGGTACGGGACAAGTTTTCGGATTTTTGAGTTCGATGAAATTTACCGATTCGATGACGCTGAGATTGTCCGGCAGTTCAGGGGTTGATCAGAGAATCTTGAATCTCAAATCTGAAATCCAAAAATCTGAAATTCCTCTTACAGTCTTATCTTTGCGACTATAAATTACGCGGAAATGAAAATCCTGATCATAGAAGACGACAAACGCCTGGCTGAACTGATAAAACGCGGCCTCGAAGAAGACGGCTACGTGATTACCCTTGCCTACGATGGCGAAACAGGGAAAAAGCTCGCCCTGCAACATGATTTTTCGCTCATCATTTCCGATATCATCCTTCCCGGAATCAAAGGAATTGAAGTGTGCCGCTCGATCCGTGCTTTAAAACCCGGCCTTCCCATTTTGATGCTTACCGCACTGGGCGCTACTGACGATAAGGTGGAGGGTTTTGATGCGGGCGCCGACGATTACCTGGTCAAACCGTTTGAGTTCAGGGAATTGCGCGTAAGGGTGAGGGCATTGATAAAACGGGCTGAAACCAGGCGCAGCCAAATTGGGTTCACCCTCAGATATGCCGATCTGGAAATGAACACCGAAACCAAAACCGTGAAACGCGGCAACACAGAAATTAAACTCACGCCCAGGGAGTTCGGGCTGCTGGAATACATGCTCAGCAATCCCGAAAGATTATTGAGCCGAAACGAGATTGCAGCCCAGGTTTGGGACACCCACTTTGATACGGGAACCAATTTTGTAGATGTGTATATAAATTATCTCAGGAATAAAATTGATAAGCCCTTCGACGGAAAAATGATACATACCAGGACGGGAATGGGGTTTATTTTAAAGAAAGATGAGCCATGAAGATTCAAACAAGGCTAACCATACTTTTTACCGCAATTACCGCAGCAATATTTTTTGCATTTGCCGCTTTTATTTTTTTGTCGGCTACGTTTGACCGCGAAAATGAGTTTTATGCGCTGCTGCAGAAGGAGGCCATGACAAAAGCCCACGTGTTGCTTGAAGCGCAGGTGGATGCCGAAACCCTGCAAACCATCTACCGTAAAAACCGCGAATTTCTGCATGAAGTTGAGGTGGCCGTTTACGACACTGCTTTCAACCTGCTTTATCACGATGCCGTTGACCTGGATTTTGTGAAGGAAACCCGCGAAATGATTGATGAAATTGTTAGCAAGGGTGAGATACGCTTCAGGCAGGAGGATTGGCAGGTGCTGGGAATGCTGATTTATTTTGATGGTACGCCTTCCGTGATTACTGCCGCGGCCTACGACGAATACGGCCATGCCAAACTGGCCAGCCTGCTCAACGCCTTGCTCATTGCATTTTTAGCCAGTGTGATCCTGATATTCCTTGCGGGAAGGTTTTTTTCGTTCAGGGCGCTGAGGCCGGTGGCACAAATGGTTGACAAAGTGCAGGAAATCACCGCCACCAACCTCGACCTGCGCCTTAACGAAGGCAATGGCCGCGATGAACTGGCTGAGCTTGCCGTTACCTTCAACCAGATGCTCGACCGTCTCGAAAACTCCTTTGATGCACAAAAGGATTTTGTTTCCAACATTTCGCACGAGCTTCGAACCCCGCTTTCGGCCATCATCGCCGAAGCTGACCTGGCTCTATCTTCCGAAAGAAAAGAAGAGAACTACCGCGAAGCGCTCAGGAAAATTCATGAAGATGCCCGCAAGCTATCCCGGTTAACTGCCGGACTGCTCGATATGGCGAGGGCAAGCTACGACCCTTCAGAGATCAGTTTCAAACCTGTTCGTTTGGATGAAGCGCTGCTGGATGCCCGCCATCAGGTTCAGCAAGCCAACGATCAGTTCAAGGTTGACATTAGCTTTGAGCAGGATTTTGAGGATGAGAAACAAATTTCGGTAAACGGGAATGAATACCTGCTCAAGGTGGCTTTCGCCAACCTGATGGAAAATGCCTGTAAATTCTCAGACGATAGGCGCTGCAGTGTTTCGGTTTCATTCGGAAAAGAAAATCTTGTAATTGCTTTTGCTGATAAAGGCGCCGGCATCCCCGAAGATGAGCTTGAACATATTTTTGAACCATTTTTCAGGGGGAGGAATCATCAATCAGTTGGCGGTTATGGCATCGGATTGCCACTCAGCCAAAAAATCATTCAGTTGCACAATGGAAGTATCGAGGCAAATTCAGAAATCCACCGTGGAACAAGCATGAAGGTTTGGCTGAGGCATTTGTGAAGTGTTAAAGAAACAATCGACATTCACTTAAAGGATCAGTTGCATTGGTTAATCTGTTGTATTCCAACCCGCCCGAGGCGGGTTGTTTTCCGGGTCTGTAAATAGCGGGTCCTAGAATAGCCCAAACCTGACGGGGTTGGACTATTCTAGAGCGGATGGTTTAAATCTTTACTGCTCAACCCTGAAAGGGTTGGAATGTCCAGATATAGAAGGTTTGACCATTGCAACATAGCCCGAAGGGGTTGAGCTTTTTTTGAATCTTCCGGTCAGAAAGAATGGCTTTTACTACCATGCTTATGCCATGAAGCAAAACTCAGGATTGATCTTCATCAAAAAAATGAATAATGTGTTTTATTCTGAACAAAATATTTATTTTTGTCCGAAATATCAAACATTATGAACTCCCGAAAAGTCATACTTCTTCCCAAAACGGAACGGATACTCCGGCAGCTTGGCGAAAACATACGCCTGGCAAGGCTTCGCCGCAGGCTTACAACCATCCAGGTGGCTGAGCGTGCAGATATTTCGCGCTCAACGCTTTATTCGGTTGAAAAAGGCCAGCCAGGGGTGGCGCTGGGCATCTATGCACAGGTTCTGATGGTGTTAGGCCTTGAAAAAGATTTACTGCTGCTGGCCAGCGATGACGAACTGGGGCGCAAGATTCAGGATGCCGGCCTGCTGGTAAAGAAAAGGGGCGACAAACGGAATAAAACGGATAAGTAAAATACGAATGAAAAAGAGTTCAAATAAAGAAGTTCTGGTTTATGCGAGCTGGCAAGGTTTAAAGAAACCCCAACTCATGGGTACCCTCTACACGTCGAGGCTTAGAGGCAAAGAACTTTTCCAGTTTGAATATACCTCTGAATGGATCAGATCGAAGTGGGCGGTGCAAATTGACCCGGAACTGGGGCTTTATTCAGGCCGTCAGTTTCCTTCGGAAGAAAGGAAAAACTTTGGTGTGTTTTTAGACTCAATGCCTGATCGCTGGGGGAGGCAACTGATGCAGCGCCGCGAAGCCATTGAAGCCAGAGAAGAAGGACGGCCGGCAATTCCATTATTTGAATCGGACTATCTGCTCGGCGTTTTTGACATCCAACGCCAGGGAGGGCTTCGCTTTCGCTTACCATCAGGCGATTACTTCCTGAATGACGACAGAAACCTTCCCGTTCCACCTATCTCTTCAATGCGTGAGTTGGAATTTGCAAGCCTTGAAATTGAGCGCGATATAAACAATGAAGAATCAACAACCAGGCAATGGATTAACATGCTTCTTGCGCCGGGCTCTTCGTTGGGTGGGGCAAGGCCAAAAGCAGGCGTACTTGATGAGAAAGGCCAGTTGTGGATTGCAAAATTTCCAAGCCATAACGATGATTTCGATAAAGGCGCATGGGAGCTTGTGGTGAACCAATTGGGAAAAAGAGCAGGATTAAGCATGGCAACATGCAAAACCGTGAAACTAAACTCAGCACATCATACCTTGCTTTCCAGGCGCTTTGACCGCACAGCTTCTGCCGAACGGATTCATTTCGCTTCAGCTATGACCATGTTACAAAAAAAAGATGGCGATGATTTCAGCACCGGAACAAGCTATCTGGAAATGGTTGATTTCATCTTGCGTAATGGCGCCAATCCATACCACGACCTTAAAGAACTCTGGCATCGTGTGGTTTTTTCCATCCTGGTGTCGAATACCGACGATCATTTGCGCAACCATGGTTTTTTGTTGGATGAGGCTGGTTGGGTGCTTTCACCCGCTTATGATGTTAATCCTGACCCGGCCGGAACCGGTTTGCGCCTGAATATCTCTGAATTTGATAACAGCCTCGATACCGATCTGGCGCTTTCTGTGGCTAAATACTTTCGGTTGGATCATACTGAAGCAAAGCAGATGCTGTATCATACAAAATCAGCAATATCAGCATGGAGGCGCATTGCAACTGATGCTGGAATCCCGCTCCAGGAAAAGGACAGGATGGAGAAGGCATTCAGGTAAGTTATTCTGCACATTATCAGATTTATCCAAACAAGGTAGTGATGATCTGCTTACTTGATATCCCTTTACCTTCACCGAAACTTTTCAGTACCACCCACCCTTTCTAATAAAATTCTAATAATTTTCTAACAGTTCTCTAACAGCCTGCCAGGATTAGACTTCCTAATTTTGCAACGTCTTTCTAAAACATTGGTTTCGTATGGATTCAGAGTCTCATTTATCAATTAAATTCTGACCCTGACAGGTTTTGCCCTCCGCATTCCTGTAACAGCGGTCACCAGCAAGGAGCAAAACCATGACCATTACAATTTTTATATTTCGTCTAACACTCGCTTTTTTCCCGGGCGCTCTGATCGGGATCGAAAGGCAATACCGGCAGAAAAACGCCGGCCTGCGAACCAACACATTGGTTTCGCTTAGTTCGGCTCCTTTAATTTTGCTTTCGCTTTCGCTGACCAATGCCGCCGTTGACCCATCCCATGTGGCCGGGCAAATTGTTACCATCATTGGGTTCCTGGGTGCAGGTGTAATCATGAAAACCGGTATGACCGTGCAGGGACTCAACACCGTGCCTAAGCCTACATCGAAGCCGAAATACTGGCAAAACTAAAACGGGATTCCGAGATCGAAAAACTTGCCGGAAAGCTTACGCTTGAATACGGTGTGGACGAAGTGAGATGGGAGGTAACAGATCAGCAAAATGATTGATGAACAGCGTAAATATTAACAATAATGAGAACCGAAGAACTAAAAAAAATAATCCAGGAAGCTACCCATATTGAAAAGATATTGGAGAGGGTTCAGGTGCTCAAAAAAATGCCCTTTGTTGAGGTAGCAGAGATCCTTGCACCACTTGATGAAACCTGGTTGCCCGGGATTCTCGACAGGTTCACTCCAGAACAGCAGGGGCTGATTGTGGCTGAATTTCCGCTGCATAAGCAATTGGCCTTGCTCAAAAACACGAGCCGCAAACGTTTTGCAGTGATTTTTGAGAACATGCCCTCCGAAAACAGAGCCGACCTTTACATGTACCTTACACAACAAGAGCAGGCTGGATTGCTACCTTTTCTCTCGAAAAAGGTTCGAGAGGATGTGATTAAACTTAGCAGCTACCCACCCGAAACCGCTGGCGGAATCATGAGTACCGATTTTGCTACTGTGCAAAAAGATATGACGTGTGCCGAAGCCATCGCAAAGGTCAGAAGCGACTCACCATCAAAGAAAACCATTTATTATGTGTATGTGGTGGATGATGAGCAACATTTGCAGGGTTTCATCACGCTGAAGGATCTCATCATTGCCGAACCTGAAACCTTGGTCGAGTAGGTGGTGCATAGCGATTTCATTTTCGTAAATGTTGAGGAAGACCGCGAAGAGGTGGCCAAAAAGATCGAAAAGTATGATCTCGTAGCCATACCTGTCGTTAACAACCAGATGCATTGGTTGGAATTGTTACACACGATGAAGCCATTGAAGTAATCAGGGCTGAGCATACCGAAGACCTTGAAAAATTCATGGGAATGATGCCCGGCAAAGATGTGATGGATTACAGCGGAACTACAGTATGGCAACACTTTAAAAAACGCGTCGTCTGGATTGCAAGCCTGGCCATTGTAGGTTTAATTTCAGGGATGATCGTACATCATTACGAAGACAAAATATCAGCTTTGATTATTCTGGCGCTTTATATGCCCATGGTTGCCGATACCGGCGGCAATGCTGGTAGCCAGGCGGCGACAGTGATTGTCAGGGCGCTGGCATTAGGCCAGGTTACCGTGAGAAATTGGTTCAGGATACTTTTTAAAGAAGCCCGGATTTCTGTATTGCTATCCATAGTTCTTGGAATCATTGCTTTCGGTAAGATTTTGTTTTTGTCTTGGGAAACCGAGGTTCCTGAGAAATTAAGTTTGCTCTACCTGGCAACCGGAATTTCTCTTGCACTGAGCCTGCAGGTAATATCTGCAACCATTATCGGCGCCTCACTTCCATTGATTGTAAAAAGACTTGGTGGCGACCCGGCAGTAGCAGCCAGTCCGGCCATTACCACTGCTGTAGATATCACCGGGCTTTTGATCTATTTTGGAATCGCGATGATGATGTTTTTTTGAACAACCACCTGAGCACTTTAGCACCTTAACACTGTATCACTGCAACACTGCAACACAACTTAACAACAAAAAACCATGAACAAAAAATCCAACCCAGCACGCAACCGCAACATCATACTGGGGATCATTATTTTGATGATCCTGGCGGTTGCTATTGTGCCACAGCTAAGAAGAAGCGTGGTAGAAGCTGATGCACCGCCACAATTCCTGCACATGGATGGAAATATTTTCATTCCTGAAACCTCTCCCTTACGGGAAAGGGTAGAAGTCGGGCCGGTTCAGACCCGATTGCTCAGGCGGGAAGTTTCTGCCCCGGCAACCGTTGAAGCAAACCCCTCGAAGCGTGGAAACATCTTTCCACCAGCGGGTGGGCGCATCGTTCAACTGTTTGTGAACATGGGGCAAAGTGTACGAGCCGGTCAGGCACTTTTTGAGATTTATTCGCCCGATATTGCCGAGGTTCAAACCGAGTTCATTAGTGCCCGCAGCGCACTGGCTCAGGCTGAACGCGACCTTCGCCGTAAGGAAGACCTCCACGAGCGAGGCATAGCAGCCCAGCGCGAGTTGGAGGAAGCCAGCACCGAATATGAAATCGCCCTCAACGAAATGGAAGGCGCCAACCTGAAAATGCGCATCTTCGGCATCGAGGAAGAAAATATCGGCAAGCCGCTGATTGTGCGTTCGCCCATCAATGGCCGCATCGTTGACCTAAATGTTGCGCCTGGTGAATTCATAGCCGAACCCGAGGAACCTCTGATGATTGTTGCCGACCTGAGTAGTGTGTGGGTTACGGCCAATATCCAGGAAAAAGACATCCGGCTGATTAATCCCGGCGATGAGGTAATCGCGAGGTTTGCCGCCTGGCCCGGCGAAGTGTATGAAGGAACCGTGCTATTCATCAGCGACATACTCGACGAGGAAACCCGCACAACCCGCGTAAGAATTGAGTTCGAAAACCAGGACAACAAGCTCAAACCCGGCATGTTTGCTTCGGTTCGTTTCCTTTCAAAACCATCCAAGGAAATTGTGCTGCCGCCACGGGCTGTCCTGCAACGCAGGGATTTCACCTATGTGTATGTTGAAACAACGCCTCATACCTTCGAAATGCGCAGGGTACGAACCGGTGAGCTATTCGACGACAACCTTGTAATCCTGGAAGGCCTGCATCCCGGTGAAAGGGTAATCGTGCATAATGCGGTGATGTTGCCCTAGAAAGTTCAAAGTCTAAAGTCCAAAGTCCAAAATTCAAAGGAAGAAGAAAAAGTCTAAAATCAAGTAGGCAGTAAGCAGTCGGCTGTTAAATCCACAACTCCAATACTCCATCACTCTAAAAATCAACCAATTTACTGCATCACTGCATCACTGCAAAACTGCATCACAAAAAAATAGAAAAAATGTTCGTAGATAAATTCATCCGATTTTGTTTGGCCAGGCGCTGGATCATGGCAGCATTGTTCCTGATGTTCAGCGTTTTTGGCTATTATTCTTTCACCCAACTCGAAATTGATGCTTATCCCGATATTGCAGATGTTACCTCTATGGTCATCACGCAGTATCCCGGCCATGCGGCCGAAACGGTGGAAGAGCAGATCACCATTCCGCTGGAGCGGGCGCTCAACGGAATGCCAGGCCTGATTGTCATGCGCTCGAAAAGTACATTCGGCCTTTCGATGATCACGCTGGTGTTTGCCGATGGCATGGACGATTATTTCGTACGCCAGTTAATCCGCGAGCGCCTGCTTGATGCCGAATTGCCCGAAGGCGCCGATCCGGAGCTGGAGCCGCTTACCAGTCCAACAGGAGAGATTTTCCGCTATACCCTCCACTCCGATGTTTACAGCCAGCGCGAGCTTCGCGAACTGCAGGAATGGGTGGTAATCCCCAAATTGCGGGAAGTATTTGGCGTGGCCGAAGTGGTGAGCCATGGTGGTGAAACCACGCAGTTTAAGTGCGAGTTGGATCCCGAAAAACTCATCAAATACAGCCTGTCGCTTGAAGATGTGATTGAAGCCGTGGAGATTAACAACTCCAATGCCGGCGGTGGCCGCGTGATTCGTGGCGATTTGGCTTATGTAATTCGTGGTATTGGGTTGGTTCGTTCGCTGCAAGACCTTGGCAACATTGTGGTCACCTCCATTGAGGGCACGCCCATTTTCCTGCGCGACCTTGGCGATCTTAAACTCGGCGCTATGGAGCGCAACGGAATGCTGGGCCGCGACGATGAGGACGACCTCGTGCAGGGAATCGTAGTTTTATTGCGGCACGAAGACCCCACACCTGTATTGAAAGGCGTGAATGAAAAAGTGGAAGAACTCAACCGGAGAATTTTACCTGAAGGAGTTCAGATTGTTCCTTACTACGATCGCACCGAACTTATCCAGCAAACAATACGCTCCGTTTCGCGAACGCTTTTCCAGGGCATTGCGCTGGTGGTTCTCATTCTGCTGCTGTTCATGGGCAGCGTAAAATCCGCCCTCATCGTAGCAATCGTAATCCCGGTAGCGATGCTCATTTCTTTTGCACTGATGTACCTGACCAATATTCCTGCTAACCTGCTTTCACTGGGAGCGCTCAGTTTTGGGATCCTGGTGGATGCAGCCATAGTAATTGTGGAAGCCTTGCAGGCACGACGCGAGAAAAATCCACAGGAGAATTTCACCGAAGAGCGCGTGGCCGATAGCACCATTCGCGTGGCCAGGCCAATATTCTTCTCGGTATTGATCATCATTGCCGCTCACCTGCCATTGTTCGCATTTGAACGCATCGAAGCCAAATTTTTCACACCCATGGCCTATACTGTGGCTTTTGCCTTAGGCGGAGCGCTGCTTTTTTCAATGGCTGTAATACCGGGGCTTATGCTGTGGGCATATCACAAACCCTCACGTGTATTTGTGAATAAGCCCTTAGAATGGCTTAAAGAAAAGTACAGGCAATTGATGTCATTTTTGCTTGATTTTCCTCGTTTTGCGATTATCCCCGCAGTGGTAGCAGTGATGGTTACTATGTTTGTTTTTGTCAGGATCGGAAAGGAGTTTTTACCTTACATTGACGAAGGCAGCATCTGGCTCCAGGTGAAGTTGCCAGCCGGTATTTCCCTTGAAAAAGGAACCGAAATGGCTGCCGAACTTCGTCGTGTAACAAGGGAATTTCCAGAGGTTAAGTCCATTGTTACCCAATTGGGTCGCAACGACGACGGCACCGACCCGTTCACCCCATCGCACATAGAATCCATGGTTGTGCTTCATCCGTACAATACCTGGCGACCGCGGCGCAGCAAACTGGAATTGATTGATGAGATGGACCTTCGTTTCCGGCAGATTCCCGGTATGACTGTTGGGTTCTCGCAACCCATGATTGACGGCGTAAACGACAAGGTAGCCGGCGCCCACAGCGAGCTGGTGGTGAAGGTTTTTGGCGATAATTTCACTGAAACCCGCCGCATTGCCGAAGATATACTCCGAACCCTTGAAGGCGTGGAAGGCGCCGTTGATCTGGCCATTGACCAGGAACCGCCACTGCCGCAGATGCAGATCGTGGTTGACCGCGATGCAGCCGCCCGCTTCGGGATCAATGTTTCGCAAATTTCTGAGCTGATTGAAGTGGGAATAGGCGGACGGGAAGTATCGGAAATTTTCCTGGGGCAGCGCCGCTACGATGTGATCCTGCGTTTCCCGGAAGAGGTTCGCAATACACCCGAAAAAATCGGCAACTTGCCACTCACCACCCCCGGGGGCGCTTACATTGCCCTGTCGCAGGTGGCTGATATTGTGATGACCACCGGCGAGAGCACCATTTCGCGCGAGTTGAACCGCCGGCACACCACCGTAAAACTGAACCTTCGCGGGCGCGATTTCTCACACTTCATCCGCGATGCCCAGCGCGCCATTGATGAGCAGGTTACCTTCGACATAGACCTTTATTCTGTGGAGTGGGGCGGCTTGTTCGAAAATAAAGAAAGAGCCGAAGGCCGGGCGCTCATCATCCTTTCAATGGTGCTGGCCATCATCTTCCTGCTGCTTTATGCCGAATTTGGAACCATCAGGCACCCGTTGGTTATTCTCTCTTCGCTTCCACTGGCTGTGCTTGGCGGTTTGCTGGCGCTGCAATTCCGCGGCATGACCGTAAATGTGGCAAGCACTGTCGGGTTCATCGCCCTCTCAGGTCTTGCGGTTCAGAATGGTGTGATCCTGATATCCAATCTCAACCGGATGAAAGTCAAACTGGGGTCGCAACTAAAGGAAGCTGTGCTGGAAGGCGCTTCGCAACGCCTCAGGCCGGTTCTGATCACCGCCATGACCACCCTGTTTGGCGTGCTGCCTGCCGCTTATACCTTTGGCGTGGGCAGCGATATCCAACGCCCGCTCACCACTGTGGTGATGGGAGGGCTTGCCACGGCAACAATCCTCACCATGATTGTGCTGCCGGTGATTTACTACCTGGTTGAAAGACGGTACGGGAAAATTTCAGAAACCGAATAAAAAACATTAATAATGAGAACCTTAATAATTATTGCCTTTGTTTTATTGCTGAACCCAAGGTGGGTTGATGCACAGGAGAATGAAAGACCGGTTCAGGAACTTGGCTTCACTGTATTTCTTCAGGTGGTGCTGCTCAATAACCTGGATCTGATCAGCGGGCAATTTGAAGTTTCAGCCTCTGAAGCTGCACTGAAAGCTGCACGGGTTTTCCAGGATCCCGAGCTGGAAATGATTTTTCCAATGTTTAACCATGATGATTTTGACGGGTTCCCGTCCAACATTGCTTTTGAGATGGAAGTGCCTGTGGAATTGTTCGGTAAGCGCCGCAACCGAATCCGCGAAGCACGGGCAGAGATGTTTGCTGCCCAGGCAACGCTTGAGGATTTCCTCCGCGAACTGCGCTCCGAAGCTGCCATCGCCTACATTGATGTGCTTACCTTTCAGCTTAAGCTGGAACGTATGAACCTGGAGCTTGAGCAACTCAACCAGCTTATCGAAATCAACCAGGCTTTGTTTGAGGCCGGCGAAATCGGCGAAATTCAAGTGTTGCAAACCCGCCTCGAAGCCCGCAACTTCAATGCTGAGCTTTTCGACGAAAGAGCTGATTTTTCCGAACTCCTTTCGGAGATATTTTTTCTGATGGGCGGCATTCCGGCAGATTCCTTGGTATTTACAGGCGAAATGAACCTTCAGGTTCCGCTGATGAGTTTTGATGATCTGCGCAGGCAGGCGCTTGAAAACCGCCCCGACCTCAGGGCTGCCATGCACGAACAGGATGCTGCTGAATTTGCCATGCGCCTGGCCCGCGCTGAACGGCTGCCGGATATTTCGGTAATTGCAGGATATCATAATGAGGAAGCCCTGCGCCCCATCCCTGGCATCAGGGCGGCTTATGCAGGCCTGATAATACCGCTGCAGTTCTCGGGGTTCAATAAAGGCGCTTTTCTTGAAAGCATGAACCGTTTTGAACAGGCGAAAGTTGCCTACCAGGCCAAAACTTTATCAATTGATACCGAGTTGCGCTCGGCATGGGAAAACCACCGCCTGCTCTCAGGCAAGCGTATGTTGTTTACCGAAAGCATTTTGCAGGATGCCGAGCGGGTACGCGATGCCGTAGTTTTCAGCTATCAGCGCGGTGAGCTGTCATTGCTCGAAGTGCTTGAAGCCCAGCGCACCCTCAACGAAATTTACATGAACTATTACGAAACCCTGAACCAACATTCGCAGGCCGTGATCAGGCTGTCCCAAAGCTCGGGGGTTTGGTTTGTGGGCCTCTGAACGATTTTTCACTTCAGGAATGATGATGCCAGGAATTAACAAATGATTGAAATTACTTCCTGGTTGCCCTGACAAAAAATCTTTTCAGTTCAACCAAACACTGATGAAAATATCAGATTCCTTGGCATGTTTACAATTTTGGCTTATGTTTGTGACCTAAAGAAAAAATCTAAAAACAGTACATAAAACTTAAGCCAAACCGCCATGCATTTTTTAAGAGTTATTTCGTTTGATTATTTTTTATTACTCCTGATGTTGGTTCTGCTCAGTAGCGGGCAATCCTTTGCGCAAACCTCGAGCAAGACAGAACAAAATGAAAAGCGGAATGCTATGGCACTGGGCATTGGATTCCTGCCTGAGCATCATGATGAAACTTTTGTTCCTGCCGTTGAGCTAAGCTATATGTACGGTCTGAATGAGCGTTTTGCCGCCGGACTGGGTGCCGGTATCCACTTTACAAACCAACCGTTTTATGTGATCGCAGCCAGAGGCGATATGGCAATTTATAAGGGTCTGGGTGTTGGTGTGCTTTTTGGAAGTGCCATTCAGGAGAGGAAGCCATCAGTCATGGCAGGGGCTGAGATTTCTTATGGATTTGAGTGGGGTGATTTTCAACTTGGCCCGGTGATAGAACTCAGCCACCATCACAAGCATGTACATTTCATGATAGGACTTCAGTTGTCCTACCTCTTCTGACACCTTGATTCGCTACCTGATACCAATTGTTGCTACCATTATTGTTTTCTGAACCAAAGGATTATAAACAAGCCTTATTTGAAAAGGCACATTGATTTGATCGTTGATCTGAATATTACGTGCTGCACTTACGCCAATATTTGTGAGTCCGCGTTTCGATTCGTGATAGAACCCTTTATCCGGAGTGAAACCACCGAAAATTTCAATTTCGGTATCACGGATGTTTTTCATCCATGCAAGCTCAAAATACATTGAGTTTGTAGGATCAGCGCCATAAAAATTATAAGCGCCCAGCACCCTGAAAGGAATTTTTTCTGATCCGGTAAATTCTGCAACCAGCTCGAGTACATGCGTGGTTTCGTTGTTTTTATAATTAAAAAAGCCGGAGTTTTGCAAGGTGTCGCTAAAATAAAAATAGTCAAACACCGACAGCCTGAGATTTTTCCATTCATAACTCAAATATAGGTCAACCTCTTGCCATTCATAGGGATGCAGTGTTGAAGATCCCCATGCCCCGACTGTAAATCCCTTGCCGGTAATCTCCATAAAAGGTTGCGCAGCCGCCCCCGGCGACAGCAAAAGCCCCCGCCATTGATAGCGGGAGGTGAGGTCGAAGCCGGCAGATAATTCCACTTCAGGATGGTTGTTATCCTGAGCCATCGCGGAAGTAAAGGCCGAAAATATGGCAACCAAGGCCAATGTATAGCATAAAAGATTGTTTGTTCTCATTTTAATTTTGGTTTTCTTATGGCAGTAAAAGTACAAATTTTAACTTTTCTTCAATCAGCAGCACTACAAATCGTATTGAATAACCTTTTACATCCAGGTTGCTGTTAAGTTTTATCAGATCGGGTTTTGGGCTACTACACCAAATTTTATTATTTTCGCACTTTACTGAACACAAAAACAGATTATGAACCTTCTGCTCCGAATAATCATTACTGCAATCTCGGCGGTGATTGCCGCTTATATCTTGCCTGGGGTTGCCATTGCCGATTTTACCGCGGCCATTATTTTTGCCGCAGTACTTGCTGTGTTAAACGGAATATTGAAACCCATTCTCGTAGTTTTGACCATACCGATCACAGTTTTCACCTTTGGTCTTTTTCTGTTGGCAATCAATGCCGGCATGATCATGCTTGCCGGGTACTTTGTAAAAGAATTTTATGTGGCTAATTTCTGGTGGGCATTGCTTTTCAGCATTATCCTTTCATTCATTTCTTCATTATTGGGAATTAACAGCACCCGCTCAAGATAAATGAGCATAGTGTGAGACCCTAACAGTTTGTAAAACCAAAAGAATATGAAAAGCCGCGAGATAGCAATACAATCAGCTTTGGATGAGATCATTGCCAAATCTCAACATTGCAGCATGGCAATGGTTGACAAGAACAATGAGCCTTATGTTCTGCCCATGAATTTCGGTTATGCCGATGGCGTGGTCTATTTACATTCGGCTCCGGAAGGCAAAAAGGTGGAGATTTTGCGAAACAACAATCGCGTTTGCCTTGCTTTCAGCACCGACCATGTGCTCCGGCATCAGAATGAGGATGTTGCCTGCTCCTACAGCATGAAGTACCGCAGCGTACTGGTGTATGGCAAAGTGGAATTTATTGACGATCCTGCTGAAAAACGCAGGGTGCTGAATATCCTGATGAAGCAATACACAGGTCGTGATGATTTTCATTACCACGATCCTGCTATCAACAATGTGTTGGTTTACAAAGTAGTTGCCGAAAAAATGGAAGGCCGCGCATACGGCTATTAGCATACGGTTGAGCAACTAATTAACCCCAGTGAAATAGTTCGTGCCTCACATTTCACGGTTTACCCCGTTGAATTCTTTTTCAACCGGGGGGTAAACCACTCAACCAATTAACCCGCCACCCAACCCACAAAGGCCAATGCTTACGGCGGGCAAGCCAATCAACCAATCAACAAATTAACCAATCAACCAATCAACTAATTAACCATTCACCTAATACTCATTCTCAATCAGCGCTTTAAACCCCTCGCTGGCCCAGGTTTTGATCGTTCCGTCCTCCTCAGCATAAATCAGAAATGCTTCCAGTTCAGGATTTGATTCCAGAAATCCGATGCTGGCTTCCAGTCCCTTAACCATAAATGCAGTGGCATAGGCATCGGCAGTCATGCATTGGCTTGCAATCACCGAAGCGCTCAGCAAACTGTGTTGAACCGGGTAGCCTGTAAAAGGATCAATGGTGTGGGAAAATTTCAAACCGCCTTCCTCATAAAACCTTCGGTAATTCCCGGAAGTGGCAATAGCGAGATTTTCAAGCCGGATCACAGCCTTTAGTTCACGAGAGCTGAGGGCATCCTCGGCAGGTTTTTCAATTCCGATGCGCCAGGGGCTGCCATCAGGTTTCCTACCGCGGGCCAAAACCTCGCCGCCAATATCAACAAGAAAAACTTCGATACCCTTCGATTCCAGGAATTTGCCAAGTACATCAACTGCGTAGCCTTTTGCAATGGCGTTAAAATCAATTTTCGCTCCCGGGATTTTTTTTAATAGTTTGTTCTCATCCAGTTTAAAATTCTGATAACCAACAAGTGTTAGCAAGCTGTCCACTGTTGTCGGGGTCAGCTTCATCCGGTCAGTAAACCCGAAACCCCAGGCATTTACCAGGGGGCCGACTGAGAAATCAAAGCTCCCTCCGGTTTTTTCTGCAATATCATATGCTTCAGTAAAAACAGTGATGAACCATTTGTCAAGTTCCACTTCCGTTTCATCCCGGTTTATGCGCGAGATAATTGAATTGGGTTCGTAAACCGACAGCGAATGATTGAATGCATCAAGAAGTGAATCAATCTCAGTTTGGAAATTCCTGCTTTTGGTGTCGTAATAGGTTACTTCATAATAGGTTCCCTGGGCACGTCCCTGGAACTTTACCTGTTGCATGGTGGCTGATGGCTGGCAGGCAGCCAGTAATCCTGTTATTGCGAACACTAAAACCAATCTTTTCATAGCAGTTTTTATTTATGGTTTTGCAAACTTACAATTAGTGAGTCTAACAGAGCAAAAATCTTATTTCATTTATTATCTCTGATGACTTCAAATCGTCATGGTGTGGTCCTCCAGCCATGCTATGACTAATACCTATACTATGTGTGAGATAGATTATGCCCACACCTTGGCCATACAAAACAAAAAAGCCGCCTCTTGCGAAGCAGCTTTTAAGAAAAAAACCTTATATATCCTTAGATCATTCTTCTCATACGGATTACCACAAAAGTAATCATAAGCAGAATGCCGAGGTAGAGCGCCCAATTGGAAACAGGCACCTGCCAGGTGGTTGGTGCTACGAAACCGGAACATGAATAATCCATATTATTTACAAGCATAGTGCCGGTTTGATGTCCATTGTCATAGCCAAATTCATAAGTACATGTTGTTGCGGTAACGGTTCCGTTTCCCCAACTGTATTGAATGGTGGTTGGTTGACCAGACGTTGTTGTTGTAATAATATCTGTTCCGGGAACAAGGTTTGAAAACGCACCATGACTAGCGTAGTTGCTCCAGAAAGGACTAGTCACGCCCGCAACAATCGGATGCGCCGGCATGGCAATGTTGTTGTAGTTATCATAATGCTCAGTAGTGAAAACGCCGCCCGGGAGCAGAACAGAGTAATCGCATGGAGAATTCCAGCCGCAAGTGGCAGCATGTACCTGCAACCTGCCACCATTCTCAACAAAATCATCAAACTTATCAAAGTTTGCGGCAAAAACGGTATGGAAGGCTGGAACCTGATCTGAAAGGACTATGATAACATCGTAGTCATCAAAGTTAAGTCCTGGGAATGTGGCTGAATTTGCAGTAGAAAATGTTTCACCGTTCGCTGTAAGAATCGTAGCAACTGCATTGCTTCCCCATGGCAGGTTATCAGCGAGAATCAGAAAATGACATTCTCCATGACCTCTGCTCATATTAATCATAGATTTAACATATTGTGTTGGGGGAGGGTTTTCAAGTGACCCTGATGTGGTTTGGGCAGGCAGATAGCTGGCCAATACCAAAAAGCTCAATAATAAAATTGTTTTCATAAATTTTGAATTTTAGGTTTATAAATATCAACAAAATTAGATATTAACAGAAGACCTGTCAACAGTCTTTGCCCGGTATTTTGTCCTATTAAATTTTTCCGGACAAAATAATTTTCAATAATAAAGAATATCAACAGCTTAGCTTAAGCCTTGAATGTGTCCTTAAAAATTTAAAAGGACATTTTTAACTGGTTGCCAAAAACCCTCCTTGACTTTTTGAAAGAGCCCAATACACTTAACATACATCTGGATAATTAGATATGAAAATTTTGCATTTCTGGTGCCGCCTTACCTTGTGTGTAATGGATCTGGATATATTTCCCACATTTTTTAGCTGTGACCTCATTTTGAGATTGATCAATTCCTGCTGAAAACTAAAAAAGCCGCCTCTTGCGAGGCAGCTTTTTTGAAAGAAAACCTTATAAATCCTTAGATCATTCTTCTCATACGGATCACCACAAAGCTGATCATGAGCAAAATGCCTAGGTAGATTGCCCGGTTTGAAACAGGAACTTCATGAATTACTGACCCATAAAATGCAAAGCAAAGATCGTAATTAACGAAATCATCCCAAGGTCCTCTGGGAGTGTATGTGAGCATATTGCTTAAGGTTAAATTACATGGATCCTGCCAAACCAATTCATAACCAGCCTGTGGGCCGGCAGCCGGTTGCCAGAACCATTGATAATGAGAACCAAAGGCCATATCGGTCATGGCAGAAAACCAGTATGTGCCGGCGCTTAAAACAAGTGGTACATCCAGGTTAACCTCAAAAACATCACCTGTTCTTATGAAACTCTGAGCTGTGGCATGATAGATCACTGCTCCCGGAAGGCCTCCGTTATCTTCGTAGAAGGTGATTTCAAAACAGTCAGCGGGCAGTGTACCATAATAAACCCCAATAACCGCAATGCTTTCAATATTCCATACATTACCTGACGGAACAGTAAAATCATCAGCGCCCTGTAAAACGCAGTTGCCAAAATCCGGGAAGCGCTGCGAGGCGATGGCAAAATCGGTTGAAGGGGTCATCTGTTCAAAGATTGCGGATGACCTTGGTTTAGAAACTTCCTTTGCCGCTTTATAGGCCTGGGTTGAGAGCTGATTGGTTTGCCCTGAAATGAAAGATGCGGTCAGGAATACCAACAATGTGAGGAAGAGTAATTTTTTCATCGTTTTGTTATTAGGTTAATATTTGCTGCAAATATAGGGTCTGGGTCTTTGTTTTTCAAATTCGCAACACTGATTTTTGTCCTTTTAAACTTTTTTCGGACATAATTTTTCGAACACCAGGATTTAAACCTTTATCTCTATTATGAGATTAATATTCATAACACACACATAACAAGAAGGATGCATATAAAAGGTACAGCTAATAGAAGAGACCCCCTGTTCGCCGAACTCTGACAATAAGTTCCATAATTTGCGCCTGCGATTTCATTTTTTGATTTACCAATTACAACCTCCAAAATAAAAAAGCTGCCTCTTGCGAAGCAGCTTCCGGTAATTTATTCAAGAAAGCCCTTAAATCATTCTTCTCATGCGGATCACCACAAAGCTGATTATGAGCAGAATGCCCAGGTAGAGTGCATAGTTGCTTAGCGGGATTACTGCTGTAACATCTACGCTGAGTGTTAATTGGAAATGCCCTTGATTAGAACCAAACCCTGTAACATAGATCCAATATGTAGTGTAGGGTTCTATTTCAAAGTTAAAAGTGGAGAGTAAACCACTGCCACCGGGGCATAAAGCATCGTCATTGCCTCCAAGGCAGGTAAAACCGGAAAAATCAGCAGGCCCCAGGCATTCGCCTGTAAAAACTGCAATTTTTGTATCAAAGGACGGTGCTCCCGATGGAACACAGGTAGTAACTTTTGCATTACCAGCATAACCACCTGACTCGTAAACGAACCACTGTCCGGCTGAAGTATTCAAGGTTGTTCCGCAAGTGGGGACGTTTTGTGCCGGACCGGTACAAGCGGTATTTCCTGTAACCACGTCAACACCTCCGGCTGAGGTAATGGATGCACCGATCGGAATTGCCAGATCACATGTGGCTTGTGCGGCCGGAGGACATGTCAGGCATTCACCACTTCCCACCCGGCATCCACCAGGACTAGACGTACAAACTGCGTCATTGGAGTAATGGAATCGTATACTGCCGGTAATGGTTGAGGTCCAGATCAATGGAGAAGGGCCATGGGCAAGTATGTTGTTTGTCAGATCAGTGAGCGTGATATAGTTATTTGGACTTGATGAGGTGTGTGTGAACCGGTATTGTTCACCAGCGATCAAACCATGGAATGTACTGTACTCAGAGATAAAGGCACAGGTGGTTGCGGTAATCGAATAACCACCGCAAGGCCCAAAAGTTGCACTTCCAAAAGCGAAGCTATTGACACATTGTGCATTTACATTGGCTGCCATGATTATTCCAATAATCACGGCCGATAAGTGAGTTATGATTTTTTTCATTGCAGACATTTTTTAATTATTAAAAACCAGTTTGTAAAAATCCAGTGTTATGTCTTTCTTTTTAGCAGTGTAATCCTCACATTCTGGATAATCATTGAGAAACACTGCCAGGTTGCTTTCATAAGCAGAGGCAACGGACTTTGATGTTGTTGTTAAGTCCGACATCATTCCTCTGTATAACATGGACTCCATCATGAGCGTTTTTGATGCCAGATCATTTGGAGTAGATCGCTGCATCTTTTCAGATAGCGCATCAATTTTTTCCTGTAGATCGTCAACAATAACGTGAGTTGGTTTTGAACTGGTCCCTGCCGGCTTTCCAATAACTTCGTTTCTGTCATTAACAGGATTTTGTGCAGACAACTCGGCGAGTCCTGCACTCAGCCCCAGCATAAAGATCAATAAAAGTGTAAGTTTCTTCATAAGATTGGAATTTGGTTAAAATAAATATTCGCAATTCTGTTTTATTGTCACCTGGAAGATCAGCCCTTTTTTTGATCATAAATATTGCTTGCAGATTTGATTATGCATAGCTGTTTGTGAATTACGCAAATATAGTTCTGATCTCATGTTGTGTCAATAGGTTTTTGTGAAAAAGTTGTCCTTTTAAACTTTTTCCGGACATAATTTTACGAACACCAGGATTTAAACCTTTATCTCTATCATGAGATAAATATTCATAACACACGCATATCAAGAAGGATGCAGGTAAAATATACAACTAATTCAAGAGACACCCTGTTCGCCGAACTCTGACAATAAATTCCATAATTTACGCTTGCGATTTCATTTTTTGATTTACCACTTACAGCCTCCAAAATAAAAAAGCTGCCTCTCGCGAAGCAGCTGTTCTGTTGTGTGGTTCTTTTTTACAATAGAGCCATCGGGTGAATATTATCCTCCGAAATCATCAAAAGCAATGTTATCATTTGGAACGCCCAGATTGTCGAGCATTTTAAAAACGGCATCGTTCATCATGGGCGGGCCGCAGAGGTAGTATTCAATTTCTTCCGGTTCGGGGTGTTTGCTCAAGTAATTATCAAGAACCACCTGGTGTATGAATCCGGTATAACCTTTCCAGTTGTCTTCCGGCAGTGGTTCAGACAGCGCCAGGTTAAATTTGAAATTCGGGAAATCTTTTTCGATGGCATAGAATTCATCATCGTAAAAAACTTCACGCAATGAACGGGCACCGTACCAATAAGTTACCTTCCGGTTTGTTTTTTCCGTTAAGAACAAATGGAAAAGTTGCGAACGCAATGGCGCCATTCCTGCCCCTCCGCCAATGTACAGCATTTCTTTACCGGTATCTTTTATATGGAATTCGCCGTAAGGCCCCGAAATTGTCACTTTATCGCCGGGTTTTCTCGAAAACACATAAGAAGAGCAAATACCCGGGTTCACATTCATAAAACGATTTTTCGTGCGATCCCAGGGCGGAGTGGCAATACGTATATTCAGCATGATAATGTTGCCTTCAGCCGGGTGATTGGCCATAGAGTAGGCACGGAAAATTGGCTCGGGGTTTTTCATTTTCAGGTCAAAAATTCCAAGCTTCACCCAGTCTTCCCTGAACTTTTCCTCAACCTCAATGGTACTAAAATCTACTTCGCACTTGGGTACGTCAATCTGGATGTATCCGCCGCTCTGGAAGTCAAGTATTTCGCCTTCGGGCAACCTGACAACAAATTCCTTGATAAAAGTGGCCACGTTGCGGTTGCTTACCACTTCACATTCCCACTTCTTGATACCGAAGATCTCTTTCGGGATACCAATTTTGAGGTTATCGCGTACCTTAACCTGGCAGCCTAATCTCCATTTTTCCTGTTGCTCCTTGCGGGTAAAATAGGCTTTTTCGGTTTGCAGGATATCGCCTGCCCCTTCAAAAACCTGGCAGCGGCACATGGCGCAGGTTCCACCACCGCCACAAGCTGAAGGCAGAAAAACGCCTTCATTTGACAGAGTGGTAAGCAGGGTTGACCCGGGGTCAACTTCCATAACTTTATCATCATTAATGGTGATCTTTACCTTGCCCTGCGGTGTTAGCTTTTTCCTGGCATACAGCAGTATTGCCACAAGCAACAGGATAACAAAGAGGAAAACTGCAACTCCAACCACAATGGTGGATCCGATTCCTATATTTAATAACATCATGATAGTAGTCAGATTATAGTGATCACTAAAGCTTAATTCCCATAAAACTCATAAAGGCCAATCCCATGAGGCCGGTAATAATATAAGTAATGCCCAGCCCGCGAAGAGGTGCCGGAACATTGGAGTACCTGATTTTCTCGCGTATGGCGGCAATCGCAACAATTGCAAGGAACCAACCCACGCCGGATCCGAGCCCAAAGAAAGTTGCTTCGGTAATGGTTTGGTATTCACGTTCCTGCATAAATAGCGAACCTCCCAGAATGGCGCAGTTCACGGCAATAAGCGGCAGGAAAATGCCGAGCGATGAATACAGGGTTGGAGATACTTTTTCGATAACCATTTCAACCAGTTGAACCATGGAAGCGATTACGGCGATGAATATGATGAAACTGAGGAAACTCAGGTCAACGCTGGCAAAAGCCGGGCTGATCCAGGTAAGCGCTCCGGGCAGAAGAAGGTAATTGTTGATGAGATAGTCAACCGGTACGGTGATCCCGAGCACAAAGATCACGGCCAGGCCTAAACCAACCGAGGTTTTAACGGTTCTTGAAACGGCCAGATAGGAACACATGCCCAGAAAGTAGGCAAAAATCATGTTCTCAATAAAAATGGCCTTAACGAATATGTTGAATAATTCCTGCATGACTTTAATTTTTAGCCGTTAGTTTTCTTCAATCAATACACGGTCGCGGGAACGTTGCACCCAAATTATGATGCCCACCACGATCAGCGCCATGGGGGGCAGGATCATAAAACCGTTGTTTTTGTACCCCATGTCATAAACGAATTGAGGAATTACCTGGTAATCCCACAGCGTACCCGATCCAAGTAATTCCCTGAAGAATCCCACCACAATCAGGATAAATCCGTATCCGGCGGCATTGCCAATCCCATCGAGAAAGGCTGGCCAGGGTTTGTTGGCCATACCAAAAGCTTCGAGCCGTCCCATGATAATACAGTTGGTTATGATGAGGCCTACGAAAACAGATAATTGCTTGCTCACATCATAAACAAAGGCTTTAAGTACCTGGTCAACAATGATAACCAGAGAAGCAATAACAATTAACTGGGTAATGATACGTATGCGGGGTGGAATCTTCTTACGCAGAATGGATATAACCACATTGGATACCGCAAGCACAAAAACAACCGAAAGGGCCATGACAAACGAGGGCTTAAGCTTTACAGTGATGGCCAGAGCCGAGCAAATGCCCAGCACCTGAACTGTAATAGGATTTTCCCTTCCCAGTGGAATGGTAAGCAGTTTCCTGTTTTTCGCTGAGAACAATGGTTCTTTTTCTTTTATTTCACTCATAGTACTTTGTAGCTTTTGATGAATGGAAGATAAAATTCAAGGCCGGTTTCGAGCATTTCGGTTACGCCGTCGCTGGTGATGGTTCCACCCGAGATGGCATCCACCTGGTGGTCGCCCGCACCAATTCCTTTAACAACCCGCACTGAAACAAAGTTGCCCTGGTTGTCGAATATTCTTTTGTTAATAAATTGTTCTTCAAAGTCTTTGGTATTGATTTCTGCGCCAAGGCCAGGTGTCTCGCTCTGGTGGTCGAACTTGGCGCCGGCAATGGTAACCAGGTCTTCCTTGAGCGCAATATTGCCCCAGATCGGGCCCCACAGGCCACGGCCACGGACCGGAAAAACATATTTTTTCGTTCCATCAGGGGCTTGCATTACAAAAACCGGCAAAAGCGGAGGTGTTTGGGTTCTGCCTGCCTGGTAATCGCCGATTTGCTTAAGCATGTCGCGGATGTTAATTTCAAACCCCCTGGTGTCGCCTTTTTCAAATTTGCCGCCGGCGTAAATACTGTGGATCTCACCGTTCAGCGAAACTGAAAGTTCCTGAACAAGATGTTTGTCATATAATTCTATGGCGTTTGCCGAGGTGGCCTTAATGTTTGATGCAAGAAGAATGTCCTGCATTTTTTCGATCCTGATGTTGCGTTCCTGCATGGGTTGCAGCAACAGCGCGATCGCCGAAAGCACGGCTGCCACAATCACTACCATGATGGTTGCAAACCGGAAAATATATGAATTACTGAACATAGCGTTTCGTTTTTTAGGTTTACAACTTAACTGATGCCAATTTCATTCTTTTCATCCTGCGTTTTATGTTTGCTTCCACAACATAATGGTCAATCAGTGGTGCAAACACGTTCATCAGCAAGATTGCAAGCATCATTCCTTCCGGGTATGCCGGGTTTACAACCCTGATCAACACACCAAGTAAACCGATCAGGAATCCGTAAATGATTTTGCCCTGGTTGGTTTGCGATGCAGTAACCGGATCGGTGGCCATATACACAGCGCCAAAAGCAAAGCCGCCCATTATGAGTTGCTGCCAGGCGGGAATGGTCATAAAATCATTGACGGCCCATAGGTTAAAAATCAGGCCCATTACCAGCCCGCCGGCAAATACTGAAAACAATATCCGGGCACTTCCAACGCCTGTAAATAATAGTATTGCGGCGCCAATGAGTATGGCAAATGCAGATGTTTCGCCTATGGATCCGGGTATGAACCCAAAAAACATATCAAAGGCTGAGGGCAGGTTTGTCAGATTGCCTGAGGCAGCCTCGGCCAATGGCGTGGCTCCTGAAAAAGCATCGGCTTTTTCGGCAATCCACACCTGATCGCCCGAAATGTCCTGCGGATAAGCAAAAAACAGGAATGCCCTGGCTGTAAGCGCCGGGTTCAGGATATTCATACCGGTTCCTCCAAAAACTTCTTTGCCTATGATTACGGCAAAAGCGGTTGAAACCGCCACCATCCATAGCGGAACATCGGGCGGCATGACCAGTGGGATCAACATTCCTGACACGAGGAAACCTTCGTTCACCTCGTGCTTGCGTATCTGGGCAAAGATGAATTCAATTGCCAGACCGGTTAAGTAGGATACGATGATAATGGGCAATACCTTCCAGATCCCGAAAATGAAATTGTCAATCAAAGGCATGGTTTGGCCGAATGATTTGTAATGCTGGAAGCCCACGTTCCAGATACCAAACAACAGCGGGGGCAGCATGGCAAGCACCACGATGCTCATCGTTCGCTTCATATCAATATGATCGCGGATGTGGCTGCCCCTGAATGTGGTTTTGTTTGGAACAAACAGAAAAGTTTCAAATGCGTCGAAAGTGGAATGGAGCATGCCAAACCTTCCCCCGGGCATAAACTGCGGTTTGATCTTGTCAATTTGTTTTCTTAAAGCCTTCATTATTATTTGAGTATAAGAAGTCGGATATTGTATTTTAACTTGTTTCTTTTCTCATCAGGTTCAACCCCTCTCGTACTATTTGCTGTATCTCGGTTTTGGAAGTATCAATAAATTCGCAGAGTGCAAAATCCTCTTCATCCACTTCGTATATGCCAAGTCCTTCCATCAGGTCTATATCTTTGATCATGCAGGCCTTTAGCAGCTGCATAGGCAAAATGTCAAGTGGCATCACCTGTTCGTAGGTTCCAGTCATGACCAGTGCCCTTTCGCCGCCGTGCAGGTTGGTGTCCAGGCGTTGCTTTTTGGTTGGGTTCAACCATGAGAAAAATGCTCGCGAAAAGCTGTATTTTCCAAAACCAGGCGCTGCCCAGCCCATAAATTCGTAGTAATTCCCCTCGGGGATCACAGTAAGCTGATTGTGGTAAAAGCCAAGGTAACCGGTAGGAAGTATTTTATCACCGGTTAATGCATTGCCGCTGATTATTCTTACTTTGCCTTCTTTCAGATTATTGCTTAACATGTTTTTTACGGCCACACCACGCATAGTCTTGTAATACACCGGCTTTTCAACCTCCGAACCGGTAATGGGAACAATAATTGAAGCGTTATATACGCCTTTGAGGAAAAGGCGGCCAATGGTTATCACATCCTGCGGGTAAAGATACCACACAATGTCTCCTTTGTTGATAGGATCAATATTGGCAATATGCACACTTACATTGCCGGTGGGATGTGGGCCTGAAAAAGTATTGATCTGAACATTCTTAGAGTTCAGGAACACTTTGGATTTTGTCATCTCGGCATGAATATTCAGGTGCACCTTACCAGATGTGAGTTTAGCAATTGCATTCAGCCCCATTTGAAAATCTTCGCCTTTGCCATGCAAAATGAAGTCATAATCCGGAGCCAGCGGAGCAGTATCAAAAGCAGGGATGTGGATTGCTTTGGGCATGGTGTCAGGATCTGCGATCACTGAGTAGGGGCGTTGCCTGATGCAGGGCCATACACCGCTTTTTACAAGTTTTTCAACAACCTCTTCACGGCTGATTTTTTCGGGGTCGGCGCTGCCAAAATCAATTTGCGAGAATTTGCCGTCCGCTTCAATCCTGATCTCTTCAAGCACCCGCTTATCGCCACGGCGAATCTCAATCACCACGCCGCTTACCGGTGCTGTAAACAGGATTTTGTCGTTGTACTTATTGAAAAAGAGCGGAGTACCGGCCTTTACTTCATCGCCCTCCTTAATGAGCACTTTTGGAAATACTCCGGTAAAATCGGTGGGCTTAACCGCGTAATGCTCTGATGAAAAGTCCTTCATTACTTTTTCGGCTTCGCCAAGCAACGGAATATCAAGACCCTTTTTGATCTTAATAACTTTATTCATAATCAGATGGTGTATATGTGTTTAGCGATATTGGATGCAAAGGTATACAGAAAAGTAAATATGTAAATGTAGCTGTTGAAATAATTCTGTTAAAAACCTGTTTCTGCTTCAGTAATATCATAAAATGCAAAAATAAAATAATTGCATTGGGTTGATTAGTTATGCCTTTATTTTTCTTAAACACATTTTGGCTATTTTTGTCGTAACCAAATTATTATTTTTTATGAAATTCTTTTTCAGGCTACATAAATTGCTGTTAATCATTGCCTTTTTGGTTTTAGGGGTTTGCTGTTGCCATCAGGCTAATGCGCTTACAACGGCAAAGCTTCAGCGCGGGAATAAGGTTTACAGGATTCATGACGATATTTACCACCCAAACATTCGCACAGTGCGGCTCAACCGTCTGGATCAGGAACTTAGCTTTCCGGTGATTGCTTATCGCCAGGGGGAAAAATTACAACTTACATTCGATGATCTTGACGGAGATGTTAAATTATACCACTACACAGTTGTTCATTGCGATGCAAAGTGGAATCTTTCCGATTTATGGCCGTCGGATTATATTTCAGGTTTTACCGATGAAACAATTGAAAATTATCGCTTTTCATTCAACACCCTGCAGCCATACACCCATTACGAACTGATTCTTCCGAATGAAAGGTTTGATTTCACGCTCCCGGGCAATTATCTGCTCATTGTTTATCCTGCCAATGACCCAAATAGCGTTGCATTTACAAGGCGTTTCAGCGTACTGGATGCTAAGGTGAATATTGAGGGATTTGTTCGTATGCCGCCAGCTTCTCCCGAGAGAAGAAAAAAACATGAGGTAGGCTTTACTGTTTCCTCGCCTCAACTGCGTATTGTTGATCCCTATAGAAACCTGAAAGTTGAGGTAAGGCAAAACAACCGCTGGGACAATGCTTTACATCTGCAACCGTATCAGATCCTTGGTGATGTTTTTGATTACCGCTATCCGGATGAAAGCAATACCTTTTATGCTGTGAATGAGTTCAGAGCCTTTGATCTGAGAAGCGTCAGATATCATACAAAAGGAGTGAGGGAGATATTGCGCGATTCAGATAATTACCACATTTACCTCTGGCCTGATCAGCGACGGACTTTTTCATCCTATATTCATGAGAACGATCTGAACGGCCGCTTTCATATCATGGCCGAGGATGCATTTGATCCGGCAGTCGGGTCGGAATATGTGTATGTTCATTTTACACTTGCGATGGAGACACCTATTCCTGGCGCCGGAGTTTATATAACAGGCATGCTATCCGACTGGCAGTTCCGGGACGACAACAGGATGGAATACAATATGAGCCGTTCGGCTTATGAGGCAAGCATGTTCCTCAAACAAGGTTTTTATAATTATCATTACTCCCTGTTGCCTCCCGGCGAAACAAGCGGCGACACAGGCTTTTTTGAAGGCAATCATGCCGATACGGGCAATGAATACACCATATATGTTTATTACCGCGAACCAGGCAAGCGTTACGACAGCCTCATCGGAATCAAAACATTGAATTCCAGGGATTTTCTTTGATTATTAACAAAGCGGTCTGGACGTCATATTTTCTTTGTTTCAGAAACCCTGCCGGCACCACACAAGCATTTAAATTGATGAAAACATCTCTGAGTTGTCTGCAGTGTTTACCACAACAACCTGCCGGCACCACACAAGCATTTAAATTGATGAAAACATTGGTTTTCAGGTGAAGAAGCTGCTTCGCTTGTGCGGGAATGTAAGCCTCTTTAAAGACAACGATGAAGCCACCGTTTTGTGCCTGCAAGCCCACTATTGTGTTGCCGGGAAAACAGTTATGGCCGGTCAGCTAATCCTGTGTGAAAGATCATTTATTGAAGATGTTACGGCATGGTGAAAGTGCTTTGCGCTTAAGGTTTTGGCGTCAGATTAATGTTTTCTGTAGGGCATTACAATAGAAATAACAATTATATTGTGATTCGTCACAATATATTGGCTGTAATTTTGTGATGGAGCACAATATTTGTATATTTGCAATCAATTACGAATGAAGTATGGAATCATTGTTTTTAATAAGCAACAAGCTGATCAACAACATTGGTGATCACTTTCGCAGAAGTTTAATGGAATCTGTTGATTGGTCGCAACGGTTGATAGAGATCAGGGGTAGCCGGGGGGTTGGAAAAACTACTCTCTTGCTTCAACGTGCCAAAGAAATGCAGCAACAGGGTGTTAAGTTGCTTTACGCTTCTTTAGATATGCCCTGGTTTTTCAACTACTCATTGCTTGATCTTGCCGGGAACGCTGTTAACTATGGGATTAGCCATTTATTTTTAGATGAAGTGCATCGTTACCCTGCCAAGCATAAAAACTCAGATTGGTCGCTGGAAATAAAAAATGTTTTTGATGCTTTCCCAGAGCTAAACCTGGTATATTCAGGGTCTTCTATTTTGCACCTTTATAAAGGTAAAGGAGATTTGAGCCGTAGAAAAGCCGCTTATCTACTGCATGGGCTTTCTTTCAGGGAATATCTTGAAATGCAGGGCATTTTGAAGCAACAGGCTTTTGGTTTTCAGCAAATACTGAACGATCATGAAAATCTTGCATTATCAGTTACAGAAAAGATAAAGCCAATTCCTCATTTTAAAAATTACCTGGAACACGGTTACTACCCCTTCTATACTGGCAACACCGATGTTTATCAAAGCAAATTACTGGACGTTGTGAATTTGATTATTGATACGGATTTACCCTATGTTATTGCTGTTTCTCCGGGATCTAGGGAGTTGCTGAAACGCTTGCTCGGCGCCATCAGCACTTCGGTACCCTACGTCCCTAATATGACAAGGCTTTCCGAAGCAGTTCAGATAACAGATTACCGTACCTTGATAAAATACCTGCAACTACTGGATGAAGCTCAGTTGATCAAACTTTTGAGTAGCGCCAGCAAGGGTAGTAAAATACTCCAGAAACCAGACAAGATTTATCTAAATAATACAAATTTATCCAGAGCCCTGGGCTTGTCTGAATCCAATATTGGAACCGAACGTGAAACTTTTTTTTGCAATCAGTTATCCGTAAAAGAGCATGTGAACTATCCCAAAACGGGGGATTTTATCATCAACCAAGAGTTTGTTTTTGAAATTGGGGACAGAAATAAAAACCATCAACAAATCAGGCATGGGGAACAGACCTATGTTGCAGCGGATGACATTGAAGCAGGATTTCAAAAAAAAATACCGCTTTGGTTGTTCGGTTTTTTATATTGACCACCATGGCAGTTTATTTTCGACCAGTCCTTCGACTGCGATGTTTAACCGGGGACTGAAATATTTGAAATCGTAATTCCCCAATCGCCAATCCTGATCTACGGCAACATGAATATTGCCTTATAGGTTTTCGCAGTTTACTGCTTTGCGGTTTTCACAGGAGCAGGGCATCATTTTGCCGCTGGCCGGATCTACGCTGCCGCATGACTTTGTGAACTTCCCGTTTTTCTGCACAAACATTTTAATCGCAATACCGATCCAGGCAAGCCCGACCAGCAAAACTGCAACCAGCAATACTTTAAGAAATGTCATGATCATTTTCTAACAAAATTACATTGGATCAGAATTGCAACTATAACAAGCTAAGCTGCCCGATTGTTGAACCCAGTGAAGTATAATTTTTTGAACCAAGGCCAACGTAGCCTCCTTTGTAAAAGACGAAGGTTCCGCTTTTATCGAGCTTTAGGTTAGAATAAACATTTTTTTCCTGGGTTTTCCGGAAAAGATTAATGTGCTTTGCCAGTTCAGAAATCCGAACCGGATGTTCCCTGTCTTCAAGAAATTCTTTAGCCAGTTCTTTAATGGTTCCTGTTTTGATATTCGACCAGGAAGCGAGCGCATAAGTGCTGGTTTTGCCAATGGCGACAACTTCATCAAGCGTGAGAATTGAGGAGCGCAGGGATTCAACACCGGATGAAGTTTTCAGTTTGCGACGAATGAGTTCATCAGCAATTTCCTTAAGGTGCATTGGCCGGTTTTTTTCTTTGAGAATTTGCAATATGAACTCTGACAGTTTTACTTTGGTGTTTCGGGGTATAAGCAGTTCGTCTTTTAGGTTGCAGCGAAAACCAAACTCTCCGGAAGCAATATGCCTGCACATATCCACAATGCGCTCGAAATAAGAGAATTTGCCAGGCCTGTAGAAGCTTCTAACATAGTGCCGGAAATCAATAACGATGTCTGTGGTAATGCGCTCTCCGGCTTTTGTGGAAAGGTTGTGGTAAAACTCGGCAAAATCAAACTGTTCTGCCAATTTCCTGTTAATCAGATAATACTGTTTGTAATCATCATATTGTTCCTGAAAAAAGTAATATTCATTGTGATAAAGCATAGAAAAACCGAAAGAATAAAACCTTGCCGTACAATTCAGATCTTCGCTGCTGTTAATGCTTTCCTTGGTTTTTTCATCAATAAGAATATAATCCTTGTATTTTTTCAGGTCGTATTGAATATGGTTCTCAATGAAAAACAATTCTTCGGCAAAAGGTGAAAGCACATCCCTGACTTTGAAAGGAATATCGTGCGATATTTGCCTGATTCTTTCCCTGGTAATATTATAAAGGTTGCCAATGGCCTGGAGTGTCAGCTTGTTCTTGTTTTCAAAATACCCGAAATTGTGTTCAAATATGAAATACTCCCGCTCGGACAGCAATTTCTTGACTATGGTTAGCATAAACTGAAAAAGCGGGAAGCGCTCTTCGAGGAAAGCGTGACGGAAAGTTTCGGCTTCGTGTGTGCTGAGGTTGAATTGTTCAAAACAAAAGAGTTTGTATTCTTCGAAAGTACGGTGGTGATCAGATTCCTTTAGCGTTTCATGCGTAATATCATACTTATCAATGTATTTGTGGCACATTGTCACCAGTTCTTCATTTGTTTTCTTGCCGCAATTACGCAATTCGATAAAGCTTTGGTGTTCGATAAAGTAATCAAGAACTTTAAAAAGACTGTCAAGCTCGTTATCGAGACAGATATTGGTTGCGCGCTCCGAGAGGTTTTCGGCTATCTTTAATTCGATCAGATGGTAGTTCACCAGACTTTGTTCGCTCACAGCTAAAATTTTTGAAGTTAATACTTTGCGGGCAAAGATAATAGATTTTTGGTTAAAAAGCTACTAAAATTGTGTAAATGTTTTTGGTGCTGGCAATTATACCATTGATTTTTTACACTCCCAGCAAAGGATTGCTGCTGCCACAGCGGCATTCAGCGATTCAGGGCGATGTGTTCCGGCTCCATCTGCAATTACTGAAGGAATAAGCACGGGATGAGTGATATAAGGCAACAGAGCCTTACCTATGCCGTGGGCTTCATTACCGATAATGATCATTCCGTTTTTCTTAAAATGAATATCCTTAACAGGCACACCCTTAAGCAGCGACCCGTAAACAGGTATGTCGGGCTGAAGCTTTTCCAGAACCTCCTTTAAATCCAGATAGCACACATTTACCCTGGCTATTGAGCCCATGCTTGCCTGAATGGCTTTCGGGTTGTAAACATCAACAGTATCAGACGAACACAACACATGATTAATACCGAACCAATCCGCAGTGCGAAGAATAGTTCCCAGATTGCCAGGATCGCTGATGCCATCGAGCATGATTACGAACTGGCGCGATGCTGTTTCAAACTCAAATATTGTTGCCGGAATGGCTACAACAGCCAGTGCCTGGTTGGCTGTTTTTAGCGAGCTTATCCGGCTTAATTCATTAAGGGTTACCGGGGTAATTTCAGTGTTTAATTTTTCACTGGCAGCCTTGTTTTTGAGTATCCATTCCTTAGTGGCGCAAATCTGGTTTATCCGGAAGCTGCTTTGCATCAATTCTTCAACAATCCGCGTGCCTTCGGCAACGAAACATTTATGCAACTGCCTGTATTTCTTATGCTGAAGTGATTTGATGAAACTGATTTGATTTCGGCTGAGCATAAAAAAACCCGGTTTTGATGACCGGGCTAAATTAAGCAATTTATGCAAGTGTTATTCTGCAACTACTTCGAATTTAACGGTGGCTTTAACCTCTTTGTGCAGGTTCACAACTGCTTCATATGAACCGAGTTCTTTGATTGAATCACCATCAAGCTTGATGCGCTTGCGGTCTACTTCATAGTTGAACTGTTCTTTAAGGGCATCTGCAATCTGAATGGCATTAACCGAACCGAAGATCTTTCCGGTGGTTGCTGCTTTGGCTCCGATGGTAAGGGAAACCTTTTCAAGCTTTGTAGCAAGCGCTTCGGCCTCGTTACGGAGCTTACTTTCTTTGTAGGCCTTTTGCTTCAAGTTTTCGGCATGAACCTTGCGGCTTGTTTTGTCGGCTACAATGGCAAGTCCCTGGGGGATAAGATAGTTGCGGGCATATCCGTTTTTCACGGTAACGATGTCGTTTGCATAGCCCAGGTTCTGAATATCTTGTTTCAAAATAACGTCCATGATCGCCTCCCTTTATTTAAGTAAATCAGCAACATAAGGTAACAAAGCAATGTGCCTGGCACGTTTAACGGCCTGGGCAACTTTTTTCTGGTACTTGGTTGAGGTACCCGTAACACGGCGGGGAAGAATCTTTCCCTGCTCATTGATGAACTTCAGCAGGAAGTCGGCATCTTTGTAGTCAATGTATTTAATGCGGCTTTTCTTAAAGCGGCAATACTTTTTCTTTTTAATATCCACGGCAATGGGCGTGAGATATTTAATATCGGTATTTGCTTGTGCACTCATTTTTAACAGTTTTTAAATTCTTGAATAAGAAATCTAGGATTCTGCCGGAACTTCTGCAGCGGCCCTGGCGGCGCGCTTTTTCTCGTTATAGGCAATGGAGTGTTTGTCGAGCGCAACGGTAAGGAAGCGCAGGCAGCGTTCGTCGCGTTTGAACATCAGTTCAAGGTCGGCAATTACATTGCCTTCGGCCTTGTACTCAATAAGGTGGTAGAATCCAGTTGATTTTTTTTGAATAGGGTAGGCCAGTTTACGAAGGCCCCAGTCGTGTTCAAACACGATTTCAGCCCCTTTTCCTGTTAAAAAATCTTTGACTTTTTTTACCGCTTCCTTCATCTGATCTTCAGACAAAACGGGAGTCATAATGAAAACGGTTTCATACTGTCGTATCATTCCAACAAAAATTAGGTTATTGATAATTGTTTATTTGCTTTTCAATCAGGCAAAAACAGTCTGTTTGAAAATGAGGTGCAAAAGTAGGAATTATTTTGGAAGTGGCAACCCGAAGAGCAAACTTTTGTCAGCCATTTCAGTATCAGCCGGCAAAGTTTTTGGCAATCTCTCCACAAATAAATTCTGCAGCCATTCCGTTGCCAAAAATATGCGGGTAAGAAACGGGCGGATTGATCAGAAAATGCCTGTAAGCTTCGGTAATCCTGGCTTCGTTTGCCCCGGCAAGTGTCGCACATCCGTTTTCAACAATTTCCACCCATTCTGTTTCATTACGCAATATGATGCAAGGCTTTTTAAAGAAATAGGCTTCTTTTTGAACACCTCCTGAGTCGGTAAGTATCATATGGGCATTTTCTTCCAGTTGGGTCATTTCAAGAAAAGAGACCGGTGGGATAATCCTGAAATTTTCATTCTGAGAAATAGCTTTTTTAAGCTCACTGTCAGGTAGTTGCTGAATCATTTTTGCTGTTCGGGGATGCATGGGCAGCACAATGGCCTTGTTATGCGATAACGAAATTCCGGTGAGGGCCCTGAAAATGGCTTCCAGATTTTCCGTGTCATCCGTATTTGCCGGACGGTGCAAAGTAACCAGCAGATACTGTCCGGATCCTAGGTTAAGGTTCTCAAGTATCTTTGCCTGCGAACAGGCAATTTCAGCAAAAAACAGGGTGTTGTCATACATAACGTCGCCGCAGTGAAAAATCCCTGGATGATCTGGTGTAAAAGGTGCTGAATTTTCGGGGTTAAACCCTTCTTTTACCAGGTTATTGAAGCCTGCCCGGGTAGGGGAGAAAAGCAAGGTTGAACAGTGGTCGCAAACTATCCGGTTGATTTCTTCGGGCATTGATTTGTTGAACGAACGCAAACCTGCCTCAATATGTACTACTGGAATATGCAATTTTGCAGCCGCAACCGCACCTGCGAGTGTTGAGTTGGTGTCGCCGTACATCACCACACAGGCCGGGTTTTCAGTAAGCAATACACTTTCAATTCCCTCCATCATCTGCGCTGTTTGAACGCCATGGGTGCCCGAACCTACATTCAGATTGTAATCAGGTGCCGGTATCTGCAATTCATTAAAAAAAACCTTCGACATATTTTCATCGTAATGCTGCCCTGTGTGCAGGATAACTTCCTGTATCTGATCGCTGAAGGCATTTCTGATAGCACGGCTCAGGGCTGCAGCTTTGATAATCTGAGGCCTTGCGCCAATAATGGTGAGTATTTTGATCATTTTTCGAATTTAACGGTTAAATGCAGATGTTTACCATCCATGTTCCTAATCCTTTGTAACACCTCCCGTCTTCACCGGAACAACGAGTCAAGGCCGAAAACACCTGAACATCTACAATAATCCTTCATCGGCAAAACTATAATAATTATTTTCTCCGGCAATGATATGATCGATCACTTTGATATCGAGCAGTTCGCCGGCCTGTTTGATTTTTTTGGTTAGCTTTATGTCTTCTTCACTTGGTCTGAGGCTGCCTGAGGGGTGGTTGTGTGCAAGGATAACGGAACATGCATTGTGATCAATTGACATTTTAAAAATCCTTTTTGGGTCGGCAACGGTTCCGCTGATACCGCCATCGCTGACGATTTCTTTACGGATCAGTTTGTTGTTCCGGTTCAGCAGCAACAGCCAGAATTGTTCGTAATTGCTGTCAGCAAACAGGCTTTGCACAATTTCGTAGGCATCTTTGCTGCAGTTAATGCCGGGTTTTTGCATGGGTTCAGCGGCGCGGCGCCTTCGTCCGAGTTCAAGTGCGGCAATGATCGAAAGTGCTTTGGCTTCGCCTATTCCTTTGAATTTTGAAAGGCCCTTGACATCCAGTTTCGACAGTTCCACCAGGTTGTCTTCAACCGATTTAAGGATTCGCTTGCACAGGTCAACGGCTGATTCTTCCGTGTTTCCCGAACCAATCAGGATGGCAAGCAACTCGGCGTCGGTAAGTATGGCCTTTCCTTTAAGCAGGAGTTTCTCGCGGGGGCGCTCATCTTCTGCCCAGAAACGGATGGCTTGTTTTTTGTCGTAATTTTCCATGGGGTAATTGCTTAAGCTACAAATATAGAAAAAGGGCCATTATCTTTCGATAATGACCCCCCCAAACAAACCATGGAAAAGAATTACTAGAGAGAATTCACCTTCCTGGTCAACCTTGATTTCAGGTTAGCAGCCTTGTTTTTGTGTATGATCCGCCTCTTCGACATCTTATCAATCATGGACACAAGTCCGGGCAGATTTTCGGTTGCTTCCTGCTTATCCGTTACCAAACGGAATTTCTTAATAGCATTGCGCATGCTCCGGGCATAATACCTGTTGTACAAACGCCTTCTGTCGTTTGCCCTGATACGCTTAATTGCTGATTTATGATTTGCCATTTCTTTTTAATATCTGTCAATTTCTGTAGCCCGTAGGGGAATCGAACCCCTGTTACCAGGATGAAAACCTGGCGTCCTAACCCCTAGACGAACGGGCCGTTTTGTTTCGGGACTGCAAAAGTAGAAAAAATATTTATTCTGCAATACTGTCGTTAAAAAAATTTTTTACTCAAATGTAAATGCGAGTGTGAAAATCTTGGAGCGCAACTCGTTAATCCCTTCGGTAAAAATGATTTCCTCTTTCTTGAGGAGGTTCCTCAAACCGTACGACATTCTGATTTCGGTTCCTAACTTAAAGTATTCATTGTAGAAGTCGAAACCCACACCAAGGTCGAGATAAATATCGTTGCGATAGAGCTTAACCACCGTTCCATCGGTTTTTTCGCTGCGACGGGCATCGGAAATCAGGTCAATTGAATACTTTGGCCCTGCTATCAGGTAGCTTCGCACATTATTGAGCCGTTTGGATTTGTATTTTACATACAGGGGAAATTCAACAAAAGTTGACTGGATGGGTTTGCGAACTGTAATGTTTTCAACCACGCCCAGAAACTCACGCTCAATCCTGTAGTTGATATCGCGCTCACCAAAAGAAAGCGAGGGGATAAACCTCAGATCAAAATAATTTGCCAGTTTGAGATTGGAAACGATTCCGATGGTAAAACCCCAGTTTGGGTTAGATTCAACGCTTTTCAATTTTGCCCAGTTTCCAAATACATCCGACATTTCTCCGCCTGTATACAACCTGTCGGTGTATAATGTTTCATGATCAATTGAAAAAAGCATTTGGTTCAAACCAAGGGTGAAACCAAAGTTGTAGGGGGCATAATCATAATGGATCAGATTATGCGGCTTGCGACCCTGCGCTGACAGTTCCAGCGTGTTTGCAATTAGTATAAACAGGAATACCAGCGAAATATGTTTTTTCAGTTTCATCACAACGGTTGGTAAAGTTGTATTGTAAACGGCATCGCTGGAATTTTATTTTTATGGTTTTGCGGCAAAATATATTGCGGCGATGCCAAATGTAAGCCGGGTAATTCCTACATTGTTGAAACCGGCTTCTTCAAGCCGGGCTGCAAATGCTTTTCCGTGCGGAAAAGATTCAACAGATTCGGGGAGGTAGGAATAAGCCCCGGAATCCTTTGATACCCAGCGCCCGATGCGTGGCAGCAAAAACCTGAAATAGAACCTGTATATTTGCTTTACCGGGAAATGGGCGGGCATGGTAAATTCGAGCACGGCAATGTTTCCCCCACTTCTGGTTACACGACAAATTTCTTTCAATCCCTGCTCCAGATTTTCGAAGTTTCTGACCCCAAATGCCACTGTGGTCAGATCGAAGGTATTGTCAGCAAAAGGCAGCATCCCGGCATCGGATTGCCTGAGGGTAATCAGGTTTTCAAGCCTTTTTTTCCCGAGTTTCAGGCTTCCGAACTCCAGCATTTTTTCGGAGATATCCACTCCGGTTATTTTATGGGGCTTCAGCCGGGCCATTTCAATGGCAAGATCGGCGGTTCCTGTGGCAACGTCAAGTATAATTTTGGGATCCGAATGTGAAACAACCTTAACCAGTTTTTTTCGCCAACGGCGATCAATTCCCAATGACAGAAAGTGGTTCAGAAAATCGTAGCGGTGAGCAATGCTGTTGAACATGCTACGGATTTTTTCTTTGTGTTTTTCTGGTTCAGGTTTGTTCATGCCAATGCCGGTTCAAAAAAGGTCTTTGCCTGCAAGTTTATTGATTTCGCCTATCAGGCGGCTTTTGTCAACCGGCACCACACCGCTGTATTCGCAAACAATACCTCCGGCTGTATTGGCCAGAAAAGCCATCAGTTGCGGGTCGGAATCAAGGGCCGCACACAGTGATGCAATGCTGATAACGGTGTCGCCCGCGCCGGAAACGTCAGCGATGGATCTGAGCTGTGCAGGCTGTTTGTGAAACCTGTATCCGTTATCTGTCTTGTATCTCGTTACGATTCCCTGATCGCCCAGGGTTACCATGATGATATCGTGCTGGCTTCTTTCCTGCCAGGCAGCGATACTCCTGAATAATGCCTCTTCGTTTTCGGAGGCAAAATCGCTTTTCATACCTTCGCGTAATTCTTTCAGGTTGGGTTTAAACAGGCGGACGCGTTGATATGTTTCAAAATTTTTTCTTTTCGGGTCAACGGCGACAGGGATATTGTGATCAGCCGCTATTTGACAAACAGTTTTAATCACCTTCTTTGTGATCACACCTTTATTGTAATCCTGGAAAATAATAACATGCACTTCCTGATTCCCGATGGTGTGGATAATATTTGCAAGCAATTTGTTTTCGAGTGTTGTGCTGAGGTCTTCGGTGATTTCTTCATCAACCCTCAGCATCTGGCTTTTATTCCCCAATATCCGGAATTTGGTGGTGGTGATCCGGTCCTTGCCGGTAAGGATGTTTTGGGTGGCAATGTTTTCACGGAGCAGCAAATCCGCGAACTCCCGGCCTTTGATGTCGTCGCCACAAACAGAAAACAGCAAAGGGTTTGCGCCTAATGCTTTGATGTTGAGTGCAACATTTGCTGCACCACCCAGCATGTTAACACGTTTTTTAAGGTTTACGACAGGAACCGGTGCTTCGGGGGAGATGCGTTCAACATCTCCATAAAGGTAAGAATCAACCATCACATCGCCGATGATCATTGCGTTGATTTTCCTGAAATCCTTAAAAAGTTGCTGTATATGGCCGGTGTTGATCAATTCTGGAAGCTTTGGATTCTTTAACAACAGATTGTGTTTATTGTTTTAATGTTACAAGCACCGCACCGATTATTGCAATTTTTCAAGCGCTTTGCGAATACGGCCCATCGCCTCGATAAGCATGTTTTCGGAAGTGGCATAGGAAATCCTGATACAGTTCGGATTTCCGAAGGCTGAGCCCGGAACCAGGGCTACATGGGCTTCGTTCAGAATATAATCGCAAAGCTGGTCGGCGGATGCAATTTCCTGTAAGCCGTTCTTTTTTCCGAAATATGTGCTGAAATTTGGGAAAACGTAAAAGGCCCCCGGTGGTTCGTTGGCGATGACTCCGGGAATTTCCCTCACAAGTTTAAGCACAAGGTTGCGACGTTTCAGGAATGCTTCCTGCATGCTTCTCAGTTCCTCTGTGTGCCCTGGATCGGCAAGCAAAGCGGCAATGGAAGCCTGTTGTGAAATGGTACAAATGCCCGAAGTTACCTGCCCCTGCAGTTTGTCGCATGCTTTTGCTATCGGCAGGGCTGCTGCCATATAGCCGAGGCGCCATCCGGTCATGCTGAACCCTTTTGACACGCCGTTGATCAGGATCACACGTTCATGTATTTCGGGAAACTGTGCAATGCTTTCGTGTTTTCCGTTGAAATTGATGTGCTCATAAATTTCGTCGGAGATCACATGTACGCGGGGATGGTTTTTGAGAACCTGTGCGAGGGCATGCAATTCCTCTTTTGTGTAAACCGAACCGGATGGGTTGCAAGGGCTGCTGTATATCATCAGTTTGGTACGCGGGCTGATGGCTGCTTCAAGCTGTTCGGGCCTGATTTTGAAATCCTGATGGATGGGTGCTTCAATATACACGGGGATGCCTTCAGCCAGTTTGACCAATTCTTTGTAGGATACCCAGTAGGGAATTGGGATCAGTACCTCATCGCCCGGATCAACCAGTGCAAGAATAGCATTGGCGATGGAGTGTTTTGCACCTGCAGATGCGATGATCTGTTCGGGTTTATAGTCAAGGTTGTTATCGCGTTTCAGTTTTGTGCAAATAGCCTGGCGCAACTCAGGATAACCCGCTACAGGCGGGTAATGGGTGAAATTGTTGTCAATGGCAACTTTGCCTGCTTCTTTAATAAACTCAGGGGTGTTAAAATCGGGTTCGCCAATACTAAGGTTGATTACCTGGTGGCCCTGCGCTTTCAGTTCCCTGCATTTGCGGGTCATGGCCAAAGTTTCTGATTCTGCGAGATTTTTGATCCGTTGCGATATCCAGTCCATTTGCTGTGGTATTTGATGAGTGAATAGGGAGGCAAATGTACGGAAAACAAGTTGATTAAAACACGCAACACCTTGTAACAAGTATTTTCCGATCTTTGCACCCGCAACCTATGTTTTTTTGAATAATTTGTAAGCATGGAAGTTTTAACAGAAATACTAAAATATGTCCTTCCCGCCGCGATTGCCATTACCGGCGTTTACCTGGTAATACAACGTTTTTTTGAGCACGAAAGGGCCAGGGCAAACCATGATCTTAAGAATGCTGTACGCAGGGAAAGTTTTGCGGTACGCATGCAGGCCTATGAACGCATAGTTCTTCTGCTGGAAAGAATTTCTCCTAATCAGTTGATTATTAGGGTTAATCAACCAGGAGTCGGTGTCAGCCAGTTTCAGGCGCTGCTGGTACGTACAATACGTGATGAGTTTGACCATAATCTTTCCCAGCAGGTTTATGTTTCATCAAAAGCATGGGAATTGGTGCGAACAGCCCGTGAGGAAGTGATCCGGCTGATCAATACTGCCGGAGCTATGCTGCCAAAAGAATCTTCCTCAGCCGATCTTGCCGGCAAAATACTTGAATTGCAGGCCGGCTCGGCTGAAAATCCGGTGGACAGGGCTATTGAGTTTGTGAAGCAGGAAGCGAGGGGGTTTTTGTAGGAAGTAGGGGAGAAGGGAGTAATGGGTAGTTTGAGATTTTAGGTATTGGTTTGGATTTTGAGCTTGGGTCCTGGGACTTATAATACTGAGGATAAATGAGTAACAATAAGCGCGCAGCCATTTTCGGTGCATTGGCTATTTGTTTGTCGGCATCACTCTGGGGTTTCGATGGTGTGGTGCTTACACCCAATCTGTATAATCTCAACGTAGGTTACGTGGTGTTTATGCTGCATCTGATCCCATTCGTGATCATGAATTTGTTTCTTTTCAGGGAATACAAACACATAAAGCAGTTTACCCGTGGCGATATCCTGATCTTACTGCTTGTTGCGTTTTTTGGCGGGGCACTTGGAACGCTCTCAATCGTAAAGGCATTATTTCTCGTTGAGTTTAAGAAGCTGAGTATTGTTGTGCTCCTGCAGAAAACCCAGCCGGTTTTTGCCATTGCCCTTGCCGCACTGATACTGAGGGAACGTCCCGGAAAAGGCTTCTTTTTATGGGCGGCTCTGGCCATCCTTGCCGGTTATTTCCTGACTTTCGGATTCAAGCTTCCCGATGTTGAATCCAACATCCAAACCATTCATGCCTCGTTGTTCGCTTTGCTGGCTGCGGCATCGTTCGGAAGCGCCACTGTACTGGGAAAAAAAATCCTGATACGATATTCATTTCATACGGCCACATTTTACCGGTACGGTTTCACAGCTTTGATTATGCTGGTATTTGTGATTTTTACCGGGGGGGTTGACCAACTGGCGGTCACCACGGCCCGAAATTGGCTTATATTTTTCATTATAGCCTTCACAACCGGCTCAGGAGCCATATTCCTTTATTATTACGGGCTGAGGAAAGTAAAGGCTATGGTGGCAACAATATGCGAATTGTGTTTCCCGCTAACGGCCATCTTGCTTGACTACCTTATTAATAAGCAGCAATTGAGCGCCGTTCAGTGGATTAGCGCTGCCGTATTGCTGTTTTCCATTATTATGCTGAACCTTCGTCATGCTGCCTCCGGGAAAGCAGACTGAAATAAAAAATCCGGCTGCATTTTATTGACAGCCGGATTTTTAGGGTCGTATGAGAAAATTTAGCAGAGTTTAAGTAGTGCATTAGTTCTGGAACTCTTTCAGGGCCTCCATGAGTTTCTTGCGTGTGAAGAAGATGCGGCTTTTCACCGTGCCGATCGACAGATTTAGTTCATCTGCGATTTCCTTGTATTTGTAACCGGCTGTATGCATTTCGAATGGCAAGCGCTGCTCTTCATCCAGTTCGAGTATACTTGCCTGTATTTCGCGTGTTGAAAGTTCACCCTCGGGAGTGAATTGCTGCTCTCTGCGCGGGATATTCAGATAATATAGGTCTTTGGTGGAATCAACAATTGTGCTTGCCTTGACATTGCGCCTGTAGTTGTTGATGAAAGTATTTTTCATGATGGTATACGTCCAGGCCTTTAGGTTAGTGTTGTCGGCAAATTTATCCCTGTTCGTGAGCGCTTTCAGGTAAGTATCCTGGATCAGATCGTCTGCTTCCTCTGAGCTTGAAGCGAGTGTGTTTGCAAAAAACTTAAGACTGCTGTGCAGGTTGATCAGTTCGTTGTTAAATTCTATCGCTGTCATAATGATTCGGGATTTTATGGTTAATAATTAAATTTGTTTAAAATTTGATGAAGCAAAGTTAAACACAAAGTCAAAAATCCGGTTATCTGAAACTGTTAAAAATTTGTTAAATAGTGTTAAGGGTTTTTAATGGGCTAATAAACAGTATGATAACCTTGTTTAGATTATTTCTTAATAGTTAGAGCAATTATCATGCATCTTAAACGCTATATATGAAGTTAATTGCATATAGCCTTGTCAGATAGCTGATTAGGTTACGCTGCTGAAAATGGCCATTTTGTCATTGCTGACAAAATATCTGAATCCGGCAGATAAATTATGAGGAGGAAATGATATTAAGAAAGGAGGAGTAAAGAAATCTTACTTAACTGCAAGTCTCTTTTTCAGATCGCCAGGGTTTTCAATGATCCTGACATTTGCGGGTAAATCAATGGTGTGCTCGCGGGATTGCAGTCCGGTGATAAATATTTCCACCCCGGGAAGGCTGGAAGAGATGGTTTTCACCATATTTTTATATTGCTCAGCGGTTAATGCAGTGGTAATCACTGTTAAAAGATGGTCAGGCGACTGGATTTGGGCAATGCTTTTTAAATCCTGAAGTGGCAGGGATTGCCCGAAGTAAATCACCCTGTGGCCAAGTTTTTTCAGCAAATACCAGTAATAAAGAATACTTATTTCATGAAATTCGTTTGGCGGAAGAAACAGAACAAACCTTTTGGCAGCCGGATCGGGCGATATAATCAGCCCGTCAATGGCAGCAATCAGCTTCTGACGGATAAGATTGGTAATAAAATGTTCCTGGGCGGGATTAATGGTTCCTACAAGCCATAATACACCTATTTTTTCCAGAAATGGGTATATGACACTTGTAACGGTTTCTTCAAACCCCAGTTTTATAAGTGCATTTGAAAGGACTTTTTCAAACTTTTCCTCGTTTAGTTCCATCATGGCCACAACCAGGTGCTCAATATAGAGATCATGATCGCTTGAGCTGTCAGAGATTTCCATGATGGCCTGATTAAGTTCCTTATCCGACATTTTTACAATGGAGGAAATGCGATAACCATAGCGGTTAAGCATGGAAACATTCAGAAGTTTCTTGAGGTCATTGTCAGAATAATAGCGGATATTGGTCGTGGTACGCTCCGGCTGCACAACATTATAGCGCTTTTCCCAGATACGGATGGTGTGGGCTTTGATACCGGTGATTTTTTCAAGATCGGTTATTGAATAATTCACCATTCTTACTGTAGGTTTTGTTTACTGATTTTTGTTGGCTGTTGTTGTTTTTGCCGAGGCCGTGAGTGGTTTTTAATCTCGGTTGAAAGAAACATATATAAATCCCATTTTAAGCAAACAATTGTTTGACAAAAAAGTTTTGGAATTCAATAAGAAAGAAATGCCTTAAACTTTTTAAATCCACCGGCACATCCAATTAAAAGGCTTGTTTATCGAAAGAGTATTTCTCTGATTTTTTTAAATGCCGCTTCAATTCCCTGCCGGTTTTTCCCGCCTGCAGTCGCAAAATACGCCTGTCCTCCGCCCCCTCCCTGGATTTCTTTGGCAAGCTCCCTGATCAATATACCGGCATCAAGTTTTTGCTCTGCAACAAGTTTGTTGGTGATGATGAGACTCAGCATGGCTTTTTCGTCCTGAACCGATCCAAGCAGGAGAACCAGGTTCTCGTCCAGTTCTTTCAGGTTAAACGCCAGGTCTTTGATGGCTGCGGCATCGAGTTTTGTTCTTTCTGCTACAAGTTTCAAATCTCCCTGGGTTTCGGCACGGGCAAGCAGCATCTCTTTTTCGTGTGTTGCCAGCATCATATTTTTTTCAGCAAGTTGCTTTTGCAACTGATGGTTCTGATCAATAAGGTTTTTCAATCCCTTTACCGGATCAGCAGGGTTTTTTATCAGTTCTGAAAGTTGTTCGAGTTGTGATAGCTTGTTTTCGATAAATTCATCTGCTTTTTTGCCGGTAACCGCCTCAATGCGCCTGATTCCGGCGGCAATGGCGCTTTCCGTAACAATCCTGAATAAACCAATCTGCGCTGTGGAGTGCACGTGTGTGCCGCCGCAAAGCTCTACCGAGTCGCCGAAGCGGATCACACGGACTTCTTCGCCGTATTTTTCGCCAAAAAACATCAGTGCACCCATCTCCCTTGCAGTTTCAATCGGTGTGTTACGGTGTTCGTGAACCTGGATGTTCGTTCTTATTTTTTCATTCACAAATGCTTCAACGGCTTTTAGCTCATTGGTATCCATTTTCCCGAAATGCGAGAAATCGAATCGCAGATAGTCAGGCCCGACGAAGGATCCTTTTTGCTCAACGTGCGAACCCAAAACTTTACGCAATGCTTCATGCATAAGGTGCGTTGCTGAATGATTATTGGCTGTGAGTATCCTTTTCTCAGCATCAACGCTTGCGATGAAAACCGTATCGGGTTCTGCAGGGAAGTTTTCGAGGATGTGAATAATAAGGTTATTTTCTTTACGCGTGTCTGTTACGCGGTATTTTGTGCCATTTTGCTCAAAGTAGCCCGTATCGCCTATTTGCCCGCCACTTTCGGGATAGAAGGGGGTGATATCCGTTACGACATGAAACAGATCCTTTCCTTTTGATTTGACTTTCCGGTACCTGAGCAAGCTGATTTCAGCAGTAGTTTGGTCCCAGCCACAGAAAAGTGTTTCACTGCCGGGGTTAACTATTTCCCAATCGCCGGTATCAACCTCCGCGTCTTTCCTCGATCTTTCTTTTTGCTTTTTCAGCCCGACTTCAAACGCTTCCATGTCAACGGTAAGGTTTTGTTCACGTGCAATTAGTTGTGTAAGGTCTATCGGGAAACCATAGGTGTCGTAGAGTTCAAAAGCGAAAGCGCCGTCAATTATTCCTTTATCTGAATACTCATTAATATATTGGTTGAACCGGTTGATGCCTGTTGAAAGGGTTCTGATAAAGGACGCTTCTTCTTCATGGATTACCTTTCCTATAATGTTCTGCTGTGCCTTGAGTTCAGGAAAGAATTCTCCCATTTCTTCAACAAGTACGGGCAGTAATTCATAAATGAAAGGCTCCTTGTAATTCAGGTGGCTGTAGCCATACCGGGTCGCTCTTCGCAGTATTCGCCGGATCACATAGCCGGCCTTATTGTTTGAGGGCAGTTGGCCGTCGGCGATGGCAAAAGCCACAGCCCTGAGGTGGTCGGCAATAACACGCATGGCAATGTTGCTTTGCAGGTTGCTGTTGTATCTGATACCCGTAAGTGTTTCAATTTTATGTATAAGCGGTTGAAAAACATCGGTATCGTAATTCGAGGTTTTCTTCTGCAGCGCCATGCATAAGCGCTCGAACCCCATTCCTGTATCCACATGCTTTGCAGGAAGAGGAACAAGGCTCCCGTTTGCCAGGCGGTTAAACTGTATGAACACAAGGTTCCATATTTCGATAACAAGGGGATGTCCGGTATTTACGAGACTTGCACCGTCAAGTCTGGATTTTTCCTGGTCATCTCTCAGGTCAATATGAATTTCAGAGCAGGGGCCGCATGGTCCGGTATCGCCCATTTCCCAGAAATTGTCCTTCTTGCTTCCCCTGAGAATATGCTTTTCATTCACAATCGCCTTCCAGAAATCATATGATTCTTCGTCCCAGGCGAGGCCGTCTGCCTCATCGCCGCCAAAAACAGTTACATATAAGTCGCCGGGGTTCAATCCATAAACGCCTGTGAGCAGTTCCCAGGCCCAGGCAATGGCTTCTTTTTTAAAATAATCTCCAAACGACCAGTTCCCCAGCATTTCAAACATGGTGTGGTGATAAGTATCAATGCCCACTTCTTCAAGGTCGTTGTGTTTGCCGGAAACCCGGAGGCATTTCTGTGAGTTGGCAATGCGGTTGTGACGGGAATCTATGTTGCCGAGAAAAATATCCTTGAACTGATTCATCCCTGCATTGGTAAACATCAGCGTGGGATCGTTTTTAACAACCATAGGCGCCGAAGGCACGATTTTATGGCCTTTGGATTGAAAAAAATCAAAGAATTTATTCCTTATTTCGGATGATTTCATAGTAATTACTGGTTTATCAAGAGGTTCCTGTTAATAAGTTCAGTTTTTAAAAACTTGCAAAGTTACTTTTATTTATTAATTTTGTGAGCGGAGCACAATGGCACTTTTGTATTTTAAATCCTTAAAACTGTTTTAATAATCACTGGATGGCTAAAAACAGATACCGTTTTAATAATAAGAGTCTTGAGTTTGAAAAGGTTGAGATTACGCTGAGAGACAGAATCCTTAAATTACTGTCGCATTTGCTAACAGGGGTTGTTTTTGCAACACTGGTGATCCTTTTCGCTTTCAACTTCCTGGAATCTCCCCGTGAAAAGATGCAGCAGCGCGAGATCGAGAATCTACGGCTCAACTATGAGATTTTGAATGACCGCCTCGGGCATCTGCATGCTGTGGTTGAAGACTTGCAGGATCGCGACGACAACATTTATCGTGTAATTTTTGAGGCAGAACCTGTTCCGGCTTCCATGCGCAGGGCCGGTTTCGGCGGTACTGACCGTTACGCCCGGCTGCGTGGCTATAAATACAGTGACATTGTGATTAATACCACCCGTACGATTGATGTACTGGCAGGTCAGTTGTATGTGCAATCGAAATCGTTTGACGAAGTTTTTGATATGGCCAGGAATAAAGAAAAACTCCTTGCCGCACTTCCTGCTATTCAACCGGTAAGCAACCGCGAATTACGCAGGATAGCTTCCTATTATGGTTATCGTACCGATCCTTTTTATAAAATTAAGAAATTTCACGAAGGGCTTGATTTCAGCGCCCCGGTAGGGACTGAGATTTATGCCACCGGCGACGGAGTTGTTACAGTTGTTGAGAGGCTTCGAGGTGGTTATGGAAATTATATTGTTATTGATCATGGCTTTAGCTATGAAACCCTATACGCCCATTTATCGAAGTTTAACGTGAAAAGAGGGCAGAAGGTTAAAAGAGGTCAGGTGATTGGTTATGTGGGGAATACAGGTAAATCAACGGCTCCGCATTTACATTATGAAGTAAGGCGCAATGGCAAACCGGTAAACCCCGTTCACTATTTCTTCAATGATATAACACCCGAAGAATACGACCAGTTAATAGAACTTTCAGCACGTCCGGGTCAATCTATGGATTGATCTTTCCAAACCATGCCCCGAAAAAAGAAGAATATTGAAAAGATGTACTACACCATTGGTGAAGTAGCTGATCTGTTTGGTGTTAATACCAGCCTGATCCGATTCTGGGAAAAGGAGTTTGATGTCATCCAGCCGCATCGTAATAAAAAAGGTAATCGTTTATTTACCCCGGCTGATATTGAAAATTTCCACATGATCTATAATATGGTCAAAGAGCGAGGCTACACTCTTCAGGGCGCCAAAGATAAGCTTAAGCAAAAGCCGGCTGAAGCCCTGCATGAGTTTGAATTGATCAGTTCACTGAAAAAAGTAAAGGAATTTCTTCTGGATATCAATACCGAACTCCAGTCTATGTCAAAAACGGCTGAATAATCTTTTACTATTCGCTTGTCAGACAACTGCGTTACTCACAAGGTAATTTGTAACATAATCTGCGATTCCCTCTTCCAGGCTTGCAAACTCCCTGGTATAGCCAATCTTACGAAGTTTATTCATTCTGGCTTCGGTAAAGTATTGATATTTGTCGCGGATATCAGCCGGAGTATCAATAAAGCTGATGTTTTCGGGAACATCCAATGCCGAAAATGTGGCTTTGGCAAGTTCGGTAAAGCTTCTGGCCTGCCCTGTACCAAGGTTGTAAATGCCGGATTCGGGTTGCGTTCTCATCAAAAAAAGTAAAACCTCAGCAACGTCTTTTACATAAATGAAATCTCTTAACTGCCCACCGTCAGCAAAATCCGGGTGGTGTGACCTGAACAGTTTCACACCGCCGCTTTGTTGTATCTGCCTGCAGGCATGAAAAACCACCGAAGCCATGCGCCCTTTGTGGTATTCGTTTGGGCCATACACATTGAAAAACTTCATTCCAGCCCAGAATGGTGGGGAAGTTTCACGATCCAAAACCCATTTGTCAAAATCGTTTTTTGATTGTCCATATGGGTTAAGCGGTGTAAGCTTTGAAACCAGATCGTGGCTGTCGTCATAGCCCCATTCGCCTGAACCGTAAGTAGCCGCAGAGGATGCATACACCAAAGGAATACCGGCATTGCTACAAATGGTAAAGATTTCTTTGGAGTAGTTCAGGTTCAGTTCATCAAAAACTGCCTGATCAAACTCGGTGGTATTGGTGCGGGCGCCAAGGTGATAAACAAAGCGCACGTCCTGCTGATGCTGGATAAACCATTTATGAAAATCGTTGCGGTGGATCAGGCAACGAAATGCCTTGTTTTCAAAGTTCTGTTTCTTGCTGCTGCGGCTGAAATCGTCAACCAGAACCAGGTCATCAATTTTATCCTGATTTAGGCGTGCTGTAAGCACGCTGCCTATAAACCCTGCTGCTCCTGTGATTACGATCATCTTGAATGAATTATGTGATTCTGTGTCTGCAAAAATACGGTTTTATCTGAAGGGATCTGTGGAATTGGGTTGCCGGTGAAAATGCAAAGTGAGAAATTTAAAGGGTTATTCAGGTTGCGAGTAACCGAGGCTTTCTTCTGAATACCGGCCCTGAAACAACTGTTGTTAATAACTTCGGCCTGTGGTTTTAAGTTTTTATTGTATGTTTGCGCTCTGTAAAAAACCAGCCTTGACCTTTTTACAAATGCTTTATATTGTTTCTCAGTTTAATTCAAATAATAAAAACAATTAAAATGACAGAGATTAACAAGAAAACGTTACGCGACAACGCAGCCATGAGATGGCTGGCGATGCTATTGATCAGTGGGTTGATGTTTGCCACCTATTATTTTCAGGATTTTTATTCTGGTTTGAAAGATTTGGTTGAAAGCGAATTTGGGTTCACAAGCGAGCAGTTTGGCCGTATTATCGGCCTTACAACCATTGCCAATGTGTTTGGGATGATTATCGTTGGTGGTATTATTCTGGACAAATGGGGAATTCGTCTCGCCGGATTTGTATTCGGGGGTATCGCCGCAATCGGCGGCCTGATAACCTGGCTAACTGCCTCCGGAATTATCCTGGAAAACAATACTCTTGCCGGATTGATTGCTGGCAGGGTGTTCTTCGGCATCGGCCTTGAAGTGGTTTGTGTAATTGTGATGCGAACAATTGTGAAATGGTTCAAAGGCTATGAAGTTGCACTGGCAATGGGGATTAACATGGGCTTTGGCCGTTTGGGTTCGGCCCTGGCAATTGCCATTTCGCTTGACATTGCCGGCGGCCCGTTTGTTGCCGGTGGCAGCTTGGCTCCTGCAGCTGCTTTTGCCGCCTCACTTATCGGACTTGCGATGATTATGTTTGTGGTTTACACGTTGTTTGATATAAAGATAGACAAACAGGATAAAGCCTTGGCAAAACTTGTCCTTGATGCAAATCCGGAAACTGCCGGGCAAGCCAAAGCCGACACCTCAGAGGACTTTAAGTTCAGCGATCTGGTTAATCTGGTGAAAAACAGTTCATTTGTTTACATCACATTGCTTTGTGTGGCTTTTTATTCCGCCGTATTCCCTTTCATCATGTATGCTCCCGATTTGCTGGTGAATAAATTCGGGTTCGCCTACGCCCTGCCGGAGGAAGCTATAAGAACTTTATTTGGAAGCGAAGCATTGTTCAACGCCATGGTTTATGTTGTAGTGTTCTTATTTGCCATCGGGGTTACTGTGATCCCTAATAATATCAAAGGGGAAAGTACTAAGGTTGCCATGAGGATAATCATCATCGCCTTATTTGCCATCATTGTATATTTCAATCAGGAAATGTTAGGCTACTGGCTCACCAACGGTCCTAAAACTGCTGCGCTTATACCGCTTGGAACCATTATATTCACTCCGATATTCGGTAGCCTTGTTGACAGAAAAGGTAAGGCCGCTTCATTGATGATGCTTGGCGCCAGCTTGCTTATCATTGCCCATTTGAGCCTTTCTTTGGGCAGCGCAAATATGTTCGCATACATCGGGCTGTTGAGCCTTGGAATTGCTTTCTCCCTGGTTCCTGCTGCCATGTGGCCATCGGTTGCCAAGATTGTTCCTGAAAACCGTTTGGGAACAGCGTATGCCTCAATGTTTACCATACAGAACTGGGGCTTAGGCTCGTTTTTCTATGGAATCGGAGCTTTGCTCACATATGTTAACCGTAATAAAATTGACGCCATTCAGGCCGGTGATGCTTCATACGATTACACCATTCCCATTCTCATACTTGTATTGTGCGGAGTAATTTCCATCTTCCTGGCACTCAAATTGAAACAAGCTGATAAAAGGCAAGGGTTCGGCCTTGAGTTGCCTTCGAATAAAAAATAAATGCATTAATTCTTTTTCCGGAAAGAGGCAAAAACATAAAGTTTTTGCCTCTTTCTTCGTTATAAGATATAATTTCTACTTTTACCCTTTGAATGTAATTATTTGCTTATGATGTCCAGAATAATCCGCACGTTTATCCTTATAATAACTATATACGGAGCCAATATAGAAGTTTTGTCCCAAATCAGTGCCGGTGGGATCCCACCCGGATTCACAAATCCTGATGGTGACCGGCATTTGCATGTTTACGATCTTCCGGCCCCAGATCTTCAGCTTTTGCTGAAAGAAGACAGTGAATCAGGCAAATACGCCTCCCCGGAAAGGGTTGGTGTACTTTTGCCTGTTTATCTCAACCCTTCCGTTGCTGGTTCATGGATGACGCTTCAGGATGGCAGTAAACAGTGGAGGCTCATCATCAGGAGTGAAGGCGCGCAGAAACTCGGATTGTATTTTTCTGATTTTTATTTGCCTGAAAACTCCCGGTTTTATGTTTACAACCGGGAAAGAAGCCGTCTGATCGGGGCTTTTACCATGGCAAACAATCACAAAAGCAGGCTTTTTGCCACTGAAGCGCTTACCGGTGATGTTGTTATTGTTGAGTTAATTACCGATCCTGACCAGGCAGAGAATCTTCAGCTTACCATTTCTGAGGTCTTATATGGTTATAAAAACGACGAAAAGCATTTGGGTCAATTTGGAAAATCGGGGGCCTGCAATGTGAATGTGAATTGCTCTGAAGGACAAAACTGGCAGGATCAGAAAAGAGGGGTAATGAAAATACATACCAAAATCGGAACAGGGGTTTACCGTTGCTCGGGCAGCCTGATCAATAACACCAATTACGATTATTTGCCTTATGTTTTTACTGCTGATCACTGCGCCCGAACCAATGCCGGAGTATATAGTTCGGAGGAGGATTTAAACCAATGGTTGTTCTTTTTTAATTATGAATCGGAAACATGTGAAAAGCCTCCAGTTGAGCCGACTCATGTTTCAATGACCGGCGCTTCACACATTGCCAGTGTCAAAGGTGGAACAGTTCAGATGGGGAGCGATTTCTTCCTGGTTCTGCTAAACGATGAGGTCCCACCGGTGATCCGCCCCTTTTATAATGGTTGGTCGCGGGCTACTACTCCTTCGCAATCAGGGTTTGGGATACACCACCCGTCAGGTGACATCAAGAAGATATCTACTTATTCCAACCCGCTGGAAACAGCGAATTGGAATTTCTACACTCCCAATATGTACTGGCTTGTAAGATGGAGTGAAACAGAAAACGGCCATGGCGTTACCGAGGGCGGGTCTTCAGGCTCACCACTCTTCAATAGTGACGGGCTGATTATAGGGCAGTTAACAGGAGGCCAGGCTGCGTGCACCAATCTGAACGGGCCTGATTATTACGGAAAATTCTCGGTGTCATGGGAGTCAGTTGGTTCTGTGCCGGAAAAACAACTCAAACCCTGGCTTGACCCAAACAACCTGGGTGTTGAAACACTTCGAGGAGCCTACAATGAATTCCAGGTGATTTCAGAGTTTTCCGCTGAACCTGCATTGATCCAGATTGGAGGTACCACCAGGTTTTTCGATTCTTCCATCGGCGACCCGGATGATTGGCATTGGATTTTTGAAGGTGGCGAACCTTCTGAATATCGCGGTAAGTCGCCAGGCCCGATCACATACAAGCGGCTGGGCAGGTTTGATGTTACCCTGATTGCCAGGAACGAACAGTTCACTGATACACTGGTTCGCGAAAAATATATCCAGGTTGTTCCCGGTATCTTTCCCAATCCTGCAAAAGAAAAGGCAACTTTACTTCTGGGATACCATGAAGAAAAGACCCTTACTGTCAAAATCCATGATCTGATTGGCAAACCTTACGGATCGTATGATTATGACATCAGTAATGTTTATTCTGTGGAAATTGACCTGAGGAACTTACATTTCGGGATGTACATTATCAGCGCTCATTTTGGGGATGGCATGATAACGAACCGCAAGCTGATTGTTGGAGGGAATTGAATTTAAACTTCCTGGCGACCAGAAGTTGCATATCGCTCCCATTTTTCGATTACTGCAGAAATGTCTGCCGGAATTTCTGAGTCAAAAAACAGGCGCTTTCCATGAATCGGGTGGCTAAATCCCAATGATTTGGCATGCAGGGCCTGACGGGGAAGCAGATTGAAACAATTCTGCACAAATTGTTTGTATTTAGTGAAAGTTGTTCCCTTAAGAATCTGATTTCCGCCATATTTCTCATCGTTGAACAGAGGGTGCCCAAGAAAGCGCATATGAGCCCTGATCTGATGTGTGCGACCGGTTTCCAGCCGGCACTCAATCAGGGTTACATATCCAAAACGCTTGATTACCCGATAATGTGTAATGGCAGGCTTACCTGAGTCCCCTTCGGGATAAACATGCATCACACGCCGGTCTTTGGCGCTTCTGCCGATGTTGCCAACAATAGTTCCACGATCATTTTCCAGATCGCCCCAAACCAGGGCAATATATTTACGCTCAATAGTATGCTCAAAAAAATCGCGGGCAAGTCTTGCCTGGGCCTGTTCATTTTTTGCTACGAGCAAAATACCGGAAGTGTCTTTGTCAATCCTGTGTACAAGCAGGGGATAGGTTCCTTCGGGGTACTTCTTTTCAATAAAATAGTAAAGCAGGGCATTTACGAGCGTGCCGGTAAAATTGGCGTAACCAGGGTGCACCACCATTCCTGCTTCTTTGTTCACCAGTAGCACATCTTCGTCTTCGTATACAATATTAACGGCTATGTTTTCCGGAATGAGTTCGAATTCGCGTGGCGGGTGCGCAAGAACAATAGAAATAATATCAGCGGGCTTAACCTTGTAATTGGGCTTAACGGCTTTACCATTCACCAGTATATTTCCGGCATGCATGGCGTTCTGTAACCTGTTTCGGGTTACATTTTCAAGCCGCCCCATCAGGAATTTGTCAATTCGCAGCGGGCTCTGGCCTTTATCAACTGCTATCCTGTGATGCTCGTAAAGATCAGTTTCTTCACCAAGAAGTTCGGGGGAATCGCACATTTTTCTTTACGGTTTACTTACTTATAATAAAGCGTGTAAGCCCTGTGTGTTGTTGATTTGTAATGCGTAAAACATACATGCCGGCTGGTAACCGGGAAACAGTGATCCGGTTTGATGTGGCTCCTTCGGATACTACACTGCCGGTAAGGTTGATTATCTGATATTGGCTGCGGTTCATCCAGGTATCAGATAATTTCAGATTCAGGACTCCATCCTGAACCGGGTTGGGAAAAACCTCAAGTGCAATATCACCAGATGCAGGGTTTCCAATGCCGGAAATGCCTTTCGTTCCTAATACGGGCCTCATCATCAATGAGCCGTCGAACATGGTATTGCACCAGCCTTCGCTGCAGGAATAGAAAATGTTGTGTTTGTTGTTATTGTTTCGGTCGAAACCAATGTTTAAAAGATCGGGAGTGGTCTGCTCAATTCCCACAAAGAACCTCAGGCCGGGAAAACGGGTGTTGTCAATATAAACGGGATCATCAAACCGGTAAGTGTAAAAACCGTTCAGCCCATCGCCATACTCAACTCTATAGAAAACCTGTTCGTAAATCAGTTCTCCGGGCTTTCCGCCTTGCTCGTTCCAAACATTAAGGTGGAAATATTTCTGGTTTGCGTTGTTGAGCGTGCGGTTAAAGAAAATCTTTAATGAAGTAAGGGTGTCAGGAGTGTTCAGACGGAACCTGTAGGCAATAATGCCGCCTGCAAACGTTAAGCCATATCCGGCTTCGGCTGTTCCGTCGTCATACGCAAAATAATCAGAGAAAACCTGATGATAAACAATGGTGTCGTTGTCGCCGGGTGTGAAGTTGTCGTGGCTTCGCAAAATATGTTTTACCTGAAAAGAGGGCTGGGTTTCAGCGATTGGGAAGACAAAACCAACAGGGGGGCGGGCAATGGCTTGCTGGCTAACATAACCTGACTGCGCAAAGGGTTCAAGGATATAGGTGCCTGATTCATAGGTTTGAATCTGGCTGCCATCGGGCCGGGTTACAATATAGCGGTATGAACCGGTGGTACTGGTGTTGTTCAGATTGGTTACCCTAATTCGAAGTGAATCCCGCATTTCGTTGGCAAAATTCTGCTTGTATTGAGAATAAGGCATGGCCTGATAGGATGCCAGCATGGAACCGGGCCTGTCAGCAAAGGCAATATCCCTGTAGTGCTTTTCAGTGTGGCTTCGGCTATGGTTCAGGTAAACGTAATCCAGGTTCCAGTGGTCGCGGTTGCTTTGGTGGCTGGGTGCAGTGGGGAAACGGATGCTTGCAATATTATAAAATCTGAACCTGAACCCGGGTTTGAAAAAGATGGTGTCTTTTATCGGAACCAATACCCTTTTGAAATAAGTATTGTGCAGTTGGAAAAAATCATTGAGCGTATTTCCAGGAGCACTCCAAACCTTTACCCATTTGCTTAATGTATCATTGTTCATATCTGCAAAAAACTCAAGAACAAGAGAATCGCCTTCCGAGGGTGCAAAACCCAGGCCTTCGGGTTGAAAGTAAAAGCTCAGATAAACGGAATCGGCGGGGGTGAGCGCTTTTGGAATGGGCAGGAACACTGAATCAAGACGGATGGGGTGGGAGGTAAGATAGTCGGCCCTGAACCGATTGTCGCCGGCATTAGGATAAAGCAGGCCGTTTTCATCAATGGCATCAAAAGTTGCCACCCCGGCAGTTATTGGAAAAACAGGATAATCATTGTTGATGAACACATTGTTGTCGGCCCAGTTGTTTGGATTGGTGTATACTGCCTTGCCCGAAAAGTCGTCGAAAAAGGGAAGGGTTATTACAGCGCCCGACTTAAGCGCAGGCTTTCCATATTCCTGAACATAAGCCCGGATTTTATGATTAACATCCAGTCCTGTAAGCGCTTCCTGTCCAAACCCGGACTTTGTGACGAATATAAAAAAAACTGTGATTATAAAAATACTCTGTCGGATCATAGCTAAAAAATAGTGTCGAAATAAAAACTGTCGTAATATTCAAGAGTGTCAGGGTAATATATGCGCATGAGCGAGTCAAAATCAAATTCGGTAACTGAACGGTACCACAAGTCAATCTGCTGCCCCATTTTCATATAGGCATCTTCGCGCCATGCGGGATTTTGCCGGTAAATTCTGGAAACTGTATCGCTCTCGCTTTCATAGATGCTGGCGCCCACATTGAGTGAACTTTCAAGGATGATGCGCCTGGCTTCTTCTTCTGTAAGACCCAGCAGGAAAGGAACAGGAATTCGTTCTGTTCCAAGCCCTTGCCCCAGCACGAGGTCAATTTGTGATCCCCTGATGATGAAGGTGCCTGGCTCAATGATTTCTCCATCAAACAGTTGCTGAAGAACGGCGTTTTTTGCAATATCGGGTACATACTGAAGCTTTCCGACAAGAAGTCCATATGTTTCCAGTGAGGAAATCGCTTGCCTGAATGTAAGATCAACCAGATCGGGCATTCGCACCTGCTCAGGTAAAAATGCAACAGTGGTAAGATAAACTTTGCGATTTTTTTTCACCCTCGAGCCCGGTGGCGGATCCTGCATTACAATACTGCCTTTGGGAAGGTTGTTGTCGTAAATAGAATCGAGAATGACAAATTCAAACTCTTTTCCAATACGGTATTCTTCGATTTCGGCAATTGAAAGCCCGTTATAGTCGGGGAGTGCAATGTGTTTGCCATGTCGGGTGAAGATGGCCAAACCGCGCCAGGCAATCAGGAACAGCACGATGCTTATTCCAAACGCTATCAAAAGGTGTTTTAAAAAAATCTTGCTGATCAGAAACCGACCCAAACTCATTTTGCGTATTTTTAGTGCGTTTTTCAGCCTTAGAAAGCATCGCCGTCAGGCACATTAATAACATGAATGGGGCGTTGTTTATTGTAAGGCCGTGGCAAAGATATAAATTAAACCTTTGTTCCGAAACCTAGCACTAAATGTCTGTGATTCAATTTGGAATATAGCGTCAGGCATACTATGAAATTAAAATCCTGTTGCATGAAAAAAAATATTGCCCTGATTACAGGAGGAAGCAGTGGCGAACTTGAAATATCGCTGAACAGCGCCAAAGTAATATCCAATCATATTGACCAGCAGTTGTTCAATGTTTATACCATTGTTATTGAAGGCCATGACTGGATACACAAAACTTCAGACAATCAGGTAGTGCTGGTTGATAAAAATGATTTTACCCTTACCCTGAACCAGACCAGGGTCAGGTTCGACGGTGTTTTTATCGCCATCCACGGAACGCCCGGTGAGGACGGAAAGCTACAGGGTTATTTTGATTTGCTTGGGATTCCTTATACCGCATGCGATGTTTTTACATCGGCATTAACTTTCAACAAGTTTTTTACCAACCATGTGGTTGAAAACCTTGGGGTAAAAACCGGGCGGCTTGTTATGGTTAAGCTTGATGAGGCTTATCACTGCCAGGATATCATACGAATCACCGGGCTTCCTTGTTTTGTTAAGCCAAACAAAGGCGGAAGCAGTGTTGGGATTAGCAAAGTTGTTTCCGAAGCTGAATTGGATCAGGCAATTGAAAACGCTTTTCAACACGACGATGAAGTGCTTGTGCAGCAATTTCTTCCTGGGATAGAAATTACCTGCGGCCTGATCAGAACCGGTGATGAACTCCTTGTTTTGCCGCTTTGCGAAGTTGTAAGCAAAAAGGAGTTTTTTGATTACGAAGCCAAATATACCGCCGGGATGGCCGATGAAATTGTGCCGGCGCGCATCAGCCCGGTTTTAACTGAAAAATGTAGGGATTTGTCCTCATTATTGTACGAGAAACTTAATTGCAAAGGAATTGTTCGTTTCGACTATATCCTTTGCGAAGGGGAGTTTTATTTCATCGAAGTAAATACAATTCCAGGGCTTTCGGATGGCAGCATTGTTCCTAAAATGGCCCGGGGAATGGGATTAAGCATGCAGGCGCTTTTTACAATGACCATACAGGAATCTTTTGCATGGCATCAAAGGCGTGAGCGCTACCGGGTTTGATAACCGTGCTTTGAGGATATTTGATAAGCTTATGCTGGAAAGTCCTGAAAAAGGGTGTTGCTATTTACCACTATAATTCTGAAGAAAATCAACAAGTTTTACAGTAGCCAAAGCTCTGTGGCTGATTTCGTTTTTTTCATCAAGGCTCATTTCTGCAAAGGTTTTTTCGTGCCCGTCAGGAACAAATACCGGATCGTAGCCAAATCCTGCTTCGCCACGTCGTTCATGAATGATATTACCTTCTATCACCCCTTCAAAAAGATAGCGGTCAGATTCGAGTACCAAGGCAATCACGGTTCTGAAGCGCGCTTTCCGGTTGGCAGCATCGCCTAACTCTGCGAGTAGTTTCCTGATGTTCTTGCTGAAGTTTTTTTCAGGACCGGCAAAACGAGCCGAATAAACACCTGGTTGGCCGTTCAGTGCATCCACCTCAAGCCCTGTGTCGTCGGCAAAACACTGGTAGCCGTATCGTTCGTACACATACATTGCTTTTTGCAATGCGTTTCCTTCGATGGTGTCGCTGGTTTCAGGAATATCTTCAGCGCACTCAATATCTTTCAGTCCGATAATATTCCATTGTTGCGCATTGGTACCTTTGAGTTTTTTTAGAAGTACGTCGCTGATTTCGTCAATTTTATATTGGTTTTGTGTAGCAAAAACAAGGGTGGGCATATCAGTATGTTTTATCGGTTCTGTTTGTGGTACTTATTCATTGTGATAGGGCTCGTTTCTGAGAATGGTAAAAGCCCGGTAAAGCTGTTCAAGGAAAATCAACCGGACAAGCTGATGAGGGAAGGTTAAGCTTGAAAGCGAAAGTTTCTCGTTTGCAAGCTGATAAAGAGATTCATGAAAACCAAAAGCGCCTCCGGTAATAAATACAATCCTTCTGATGCCTGAAACCTGAAACTTCCCTAGCCATGAAGCCATCTCAACGGATCTGAACTGCCTGCCTTTTTCATCGAGCAGAATTAAATAATCGCCAGGTTTCAAATGTTTCTGGATTAATTCAGATTCTTTGGTTTTGAGCCGGTTCGCAGGCAGCTTCTGGATGGCGGGAGGCGGGGTCAGATAAACTGTTTCAAAATTGCAATAATGCTGAAGTCGCTTTTCATACACTTTTTGTCCCTCTGATAAATAGGCTTCCTCTGTTTTACCGATGTTGATGAGTAATACTTTCATGAATAAGCGCGGGCGTAAGTGTCTTGTATTGTTTGTGTTGTGGATTATGGTTCAAATTCGGGCAGTGCTTATGTTTGCGCGATAAAAATACTATATTTGCATGACAATTGGGTTTCCTTCAAAACTGGTGTGCTTTTTGCAGGATGAAGAACACATAATAGAAAAAAGACAATGAAACGTTTTGCATTATTACCTCTGCTTTTTGTTTTGCTGCTTTCCGTTCACTCTGATCTGTATTCGCAGGACGAAGCCGGAAACCAGATCGCCGGCCTGATCAGAAAAGCCGATGCCAGGGAGTTGGCCAGGCACTTTAATGTGATGGTGCAGCTTACCCTGCCTGATAATGACGGCAGGTTCAGCCGTGCGCAGGCTGAGTTGATTGTCAGGGACTTTTTCGTCAAACATCCCCCCAAATCTTTTTCAATCAGTCACCAGGGCTCCTCATCCGATGGATCGCGTTATTATATTGGTGTTTATAAATCGGTTAAAAAAGACTTCCGATCCTATTATCTCATAAAACAAGTTGATGACAAACCATTAATTCATCAGTTGCGCTTCGAAGATGACGACTAAACGACATAACGCCCTTTATCCTGATGAAATACCTCAAGCGGCTTTATGATAGATATTTGCATAGCCCCCACAGGCGTTTGCTGATCCGTTATCTGCGAAAATTGATCCTTCCCGGCTTTGATGGCATGCCGTTTTATGATGTAATGAAATTTTTTATCACCGGCATCATTAAAGGTTCGGTAACAACCAGGGCGTCGGCGGTTTCATTTAATTTTTTTATGGCGCTGTTTCCTGCTATCATCGTGTTTTTCACTCTGATACCTTATGTGCCCATCAGCGGGTTTCAGGATTCTTTGATCGAATTGATGAGAAACCTTATCCCACAGCAGATTTTCGGCACTGTTGAAGATACGCTTTTTGATATTGTGAACAGGCCCCGGGGCGGATTGCTGTCAGTTGGTTTTTTCCTCACACTTTATTTTGCCACCAATGGCGTAAGCAGCATCATTGAGGCTTTTAACCAGACTTATCACACCATTGAAACCCGCTCCTTTATCAGGCAACAGCTTGTTTCCATTGCGCTGGTGATTATTCTGGCCCTGCTTCTTATTCTGGCCATTTCAATGATCACCATTGGCCCGATAGTCATTAACTGGCTTGATGGGAAAGGCCTTTTACGCGGCCGCTTTACTTACGAAATTATCGTTGCTTCAAAGTGGCTGGTTATCGTTTTAATGTTCCTGGTGATGTATTCATTTCTTTATTACTTTGCCCCGGCCAGGAAAAAAGATTACAGGTTCATCTCAGCCGGTTCTACTTTCGCCTCGCTGGTTACGATACTCACCAGCATCGGTTTTAATTTTTATGTGAACAATTTCAGCAGGTACAATACCTTATATGGCTCCATAGGCACCTTGTTGGTTTTTTTACTGTTCATTTACTTCAATTCGATCATCCTTCTAATCGGCTTCGAGCTTAATGCCAGCATCACCCAGGTGAAACGCGACAGACGGCGTATTGCCAAATCTATTGCAGGATAACGGGTTTAACAAGAACCTCGTCAGTAAAGAGTAGTTGCAACAGGTGATAACCTCTGGGAAGTGCACTCATGTCAAGCTTTATCATGTTATTTGGCGGTATTGCCGGGTGCTCAGCAAGCAGGCTGCCAAGGGCATTAAAAACTCTGACAGTTTCCAGCTTCAGCGATGGGTTGCTGATGCGGATATACAAAGTTTTATTTACCGGGTTTGGAAAAATTTCAACCGCTTTCTCCAGTTCCAGTTCCGGGATGCCAATGCATTCATCAATTGTTATTTGTATGGAGACAGTTGCCGCGCAGCCATTCCCGCCAATAACAGTATAATAAATCATATGTTGGCCTAATCCTGCCAGCTCGGGGAAAAGAATGTTTTGCACCACACCATTGCCGTGATATTCCCCTCCTGCCGGCTCGCCACCCGAAAGAATGAACGGAAACGTATCAAAGCAAACAGTGTCCCGGGCAAAGGTTAATGAAACAAATGGAAGCGGTATTTCGGTTATGCTGATGCTGCCATTCATCCAATCGGCTCCGGAAGCGCTTTGGGCATAAACCGTATACGTGCCACTGATCATATTTGCCCATATCAGGCTATTTCCGGTTCCGGAAACAACCGGTCCAAAAACATTATTGTTCAGATGAAGCTGATAAGTATAACCGATTTCCGAACCGTCCAGAACGATGCTGATACCGGTTGGCTCAGATCCTGTGCAATATGAGCCTCCTCCTTCGAGGTTAAACATCTTAACACTTTTAAATCCGACAGGACCTGCCCAGTAACTCTTTGTGTTTTCATCGCAAATACTTCTAACATAAAAATCATAGGCAGTGCCTTCATCCAGTCCGGTAAATGAAAAAGCAGTTGCAGTGAGCCCCCCCTCTAAGTTACCCTGGGTGTTTGGGTCAAACCCCTGGAGGCCCCAGATCAGATCCCATTGGATTTCATCAGCGCCATTTTCCCAGACAGCGTTTGCAGTGTGTGCCGTAATCTCAGAAACGCTGAGGTTTTTCGGTCGTTTACATTGATCCTCAAGCCAGGCCCACTTTAGAACCGGATAACCATCGTTGATATCTCCCTGGGGATCCATAGTCCAGATTTCATCAAAATCCCATCCGGCATTGATAAAAGTGGAAGCGGTTTTCATTTGGGCAGTGGTTCGTCCGCTTGCTGCCAGATCTGATGCTGGCTTACCTGATGTTTCAATATCGAAGAAGTTTCCTGAAAATGTCCCGCCGGAATTCATGCCCAGAAAACCATTAACATAAACACCGGGCGCATTTACCTGGCCTGTTGAATAGCTGTTTCGTATTTCTTTGATGCCCGACTGGCTGCTTATTTCAGAAATAAGACCACCGGCAAAAGCATTCGTGGCTGTTACTGAACCTCTTGCATAGCAATTTTTTACAGTGCCTTTATACCAGAGGGTGCCTATAAGCCCGCCATTGTTATTATGTGCTTCACTGGAGATATTTACTGTGCTAAAACACTCTTCGATCAGTGCATTAGATGCTGAAGATTGAGATAAACCAAATGTTCCTATTAATCCCCCATTGTGATTCCAATCGTTTAAAGAACCTCTGGTAATCTGACCACTTGAATAACACCTGTAAGCAGTTGATTCATAAAGACTACCGGCAAGTCCTCCCGCTGAATAAACAGTAACATTGATGTTTGCGTTAATTACTTTTATGTATTCAATATATGATTCATAGCGTATCAAGCCTGCCAGGCTTCCAACCCGCCAACGTCCGGAGATAACCGGATTAATGATAGTTAGGTTTTTGATATTCCCAGACTCAATTACCCCGAAAAGGCCAATATCATTCTTCGAAGGTCTGTTGGAAGTCAGGTTATTTATAGAATGTCCGCTTCCATTGTAAGAGCCTTTAAAAGAATTGTTGATTGTTCCGATCGGCTCCCATCCTTCTCCTTCATTCCATGGCGCCACACCCAGGTCGATATCTGCGATTTGTCTGTAATGCTTATCCGGAAACAGCCTGACAGCATCAAGCTGGTAAGCCGTTGCAATAAGATAAGGATCCTCTATGGTTCCCGATCCACCGGCAAAACCCAGCACCATGCTTTGAGCTTTGTTGGAGTGCATAGATTCACCATGGTCATAAACAGCAGTTAACGTGTAGGTATAAATTGTAAAGCCTTCAATATCGGCATCATAGTAGATGTTCTCAGCAACCGGAGCGCCTTCATTGATTTTCTCACCATTGCGGTAAATATTGTATCCAGAAGGGCTGCCCATGGATGGTTGATTCCAGGAGAGTTGAATCAGGTTATCGACTGCCTGAGCCAAAAGCATTGAGGGAGGTAAGAATTGCGGCGGGTAATTGTAAGGTTCTGCCTGCACCTGCCAGGCATGGTAAGGATAGGTTGAGCTCTGATTGATCTTCCAGATTGAGTTGAAGTCCCAGTTGATAAATGATTCTGAAAGAACCATTTCGGCAGTACTTAAAGGCTCGCCTCCAGAAGAAGCCGGCTGTGCTGAGGTTTCATAGTTCCAATAACTATTGTTGATTATACTGTTTTCTGAATCGCCGATCAGCCCGCCAGTAAGGTTGCTGCCAGAAACATAACCGGTTGAATAGCAATTATTTATCACGCCATTGTTGCTAAAGCCTGTCAAGCCACCAACCTTGCTGTTTCCGGAAACATTGCAAACCGAATAAGAGTCGTTAATACTACTTTCTGTCAGGGTTCCTGCGATACCACCCACAAAGCTACTTCCTGCGATTAATCCGGTGGCAAAACTCCGTGTAATACTGCTGCTTATTAAATGCCCGGCTAATGCTGCTGTGTAATCATTGCCGGCAATATGAACATCCAGTAATCCAAGGTCCTTAATTTCTGCATCTTCAGCAATTCCAAACAAACCAGTAAAGTTGTCAGTTGGCCTGTTAATACAAAGGTTTAAAATTCTGAACCCATTGCCATTGAAAGAACCGGTAAAACTTCTTATGGAATTGCCAATGGGCAGCCAGCCACCATTTTCATCACATGAATAAATGCTAAGATCAATATTGGCTGTTTGAAGGAAGTTTGAATCTGGAAGGAAGCGAACATTGAATAATTGTTCTGCAGTCTCAATAAGGAATGGGTCGAATATCGTGCCATTTCCGCCGGCGTATCCAGTATTTGGTGTAGCTTGTACAATATTGGATCTGAGTGATTCCGAGTTCTCAAAAACCGCTTTTACAAAATAGGAATAGGATTGATGGTTGATCAGGTTTATATCGCTAAACATGGTGAGGGCATGCGGCTCTGGGTTTACCAGCTCATTGTTCCTGTAAATATTATATCCAAGCAGCATAAGTGTGTCGGGCTCAGGTTCATCCCATTGAAGAAACACTGACTCATTTTCCGGAAAAGCAGTCAGGTTTTGTGGCGCGTTGCCCACCCCCAAATAAAGCAAAGCATTCAATGCGTTTAAACGACCGGTTCCTAATTGCCCGATGTATGAAGGATTTTGCGCATAATGGTCATCTGCTGTGCTACGCAATATTTCTGCAAGATTTTCGGCATCAATTGATCCGTATGCAGCGGAAATGATTAAAGCAGCAACTCCCGAACAATGTGGTGCAGCCATTGATGTTCCCTGATAATATCCATATGAATTACCTGTTAATGTGCTTAACACACCTCTTTGTGTAACTATATGGGTTTCGCCGCCGGGAGCTGAAATATCAACCCAGAAATCATAAGTCGAATACCAGGATTTTTGATCCTGATTATTTGTGGCAGCCACTGAAAAGGCTCCGGAATAGCAGGCCGGGTATCGTTGCCCGGGTGTTCCACTGTTGCCGGCTGAAAAAATGGTAATACCGCCCTCCATGGCTTCGCCTCCGCCGTGGGCATTGAAATAATCAATGGCATCAAGTACAGGTTGTTCATACACTCCGTCCATTGAGTATCCCCAACTGTTTTGTGATATTGCGGCGCCATTATCAGCAGCATAAACCGGAGCAAGATGAAATCCGCCATTACTTGCAGAGGTAAAAACCTGGCATGACATCAGTCTTACACCGTCGCCTGTACCTGAGCCTCCGGCAACACCGGATACGCCGATTCCGTTGTCATTCACTGCAGCCACTGTTCCAGCCACATGGGTTCCATGATCATGGGGGATTACGTTTGAGCTGTTATGAACAAAATTGTATCCGATCTGATCCCACATATTGGCAGCCAGGTCGGGATGGTTATAGTCAATACCTCCGTCAACAACTGCCACGATCAGGTTTTGATTTCCGGTTTCAATGAGCCATGCATCTGTCAGGCTGATATCTGAACCGGGGGTACCACCCGATTGTCCTGTATTATGATAATGCCACTGTGCAGAAAACTGCGGATCGTCCGGAAACCAGCCTGAGATAGCATCGGTGCTGTATTCTGATCGCATTAAGTATCCGTCTGGTTCATGACTACCAATCAATTCCTTTTTATATATAGGTTCTGCCACTTCAATTTCTGCCAGAGTTGCATAATGCCGTACAGCATTTACGATGTCAGTGCCGGGATCACAAAGCAGTTCAAACCAAAGGTGAAACCCCCATGCTTCATGTCTTTCGCGATTCTCATATGCTTTTGAATTGGTTTGATATAGTCCGGCAAAGTACGGAAGGTAGGCCTGAACGCCGAATAATTCATTCAATTGGTCCATTGACTGGATGCCTGTCTCAACAAAGCCTGCATCGCCGGCAAAACGGGTAACATCAGTAAGCATTGACTGTGTTTCCGGTTTTATCTTGATCAGAAAGCGTCCTGATGTATAGGATTCGGATCCCAATAATGTGAGATCTACCGCAGGGCGTTCCCCGCGTGTAATACTGTACGATGCCTGAGCATGAAGAGCCAGGCTTGCTGCAAAGCAGAGCACCGTGAAAAGTAATCTGAGCTTTCTCATGGAAAAATGTTTATGGGTTAATGATAAATATCGCTGATCAAATGTTAGCTGCTAATGATGTGACAATTAATTCGGGCTTTACCCTTACCCGTTTTGAAAAAAAAAGTTGAGTTGTAAAAACTGAAAGTGCAAAATGAATTGAAAATGAAATAATTAAATATTGGTCAGGCTGTATGATATTGCAAATCTAATATAATTTTATAATAGAAATAGTAGAATGCCAATATTTTCTATTAATCGGTAACGATTTTTTAATACGGATTCTGAAAGGGATATTATTTCAGGAAATGCGGGAATGTTTGTCATTTTCAATTCAAAATTCCTTCATTATTGGATTCAGGCGTTGTGAACACCATGAAGGTATTCACTTATTACCTGAACCATGATCCGGTGAACCTTCTGATATTTTTCTGGATCAAAATGTTTACCTCTCTTGATATATTCAGATAGTAGACCGGAACGATGAATGCCATCCCAATAACCAGGCTGCGAAACAAAATGTCAAAATAAATATTAATCATCTGCCCAGCCAGGTTTGACAGCAATGCTGCAATTACCATGATAGCAGGAACCCAGAGCTGTTTATAAAGAAAGGGTTGGATATTATATTGATAGTGAACAAACAAAATCCTGAGTAAATTATAAAACACAAGGGTAACCATGCTTGCAAATGCTGCTCCGTTGATCCCAAAAACCGGAATCAGAAAGTAGTTGGAAGAAATAGCAAAAACCACCAGACCAATGGTAAAAAACAGGTCGTACCTGTACTTTTTTGAAGTAAGCATAATTACCCCGTTCAATCCGGAGGCCATATCAAATAACCTTCCAACTCCCAGCATCAGAAAAACATATTTTCCAAGCATATACTCGCCTGGCATAAAATGAAATATGGAGTCAATATTTACCCAAAGCAGCAGGAAAATGCCGCCGCCTATCACCAGGTTGGCATCGGAAGCACTGTGGTACAGGCTCTCCATATTTTTCATGTCTTTCGTTTTCCAATAACCAGCCACCACCGGTGTGGATACTTTCACAATGGATCGGTAAGGGATTAGTAAAACACTGGTAATGAATATCATGGTTGTATATATGCCGGCAGAGCTGAGGTCAATGATCTGGGCAACCATCAATGAGTCAATACTGGATAAAACCAGGTAACTCAGATTGTTAAATAAGGAAAAAACCCCGTAAACCAGGATCACCCTGCCTATCCGCTTCCATAAAGGGGAAAAGTATGGCTTGATGTTCAACTCTCCAAGTTTCCAGGTGTAAAATATTACTGCTAATGCTGGTAAGCAGTTCACCAATACGTACAGAAAAACAAAGGTCGGGAAATCAACCAGGTTAAGAGCATAGACGGTAACTGATAAGGTAACCAGTAACCTCAGCCCGACTTCCGAAATGGCTGATGGGATTACATTTTTATAAAGGCTTCTCAGGTAGTTTTCGAAAAGGTTGAAGAATAAAGATGTAAAAGCCAGCGGAATGAGGTAATAGAAATATTCGACCAATAGCGGGCTGTTTTCTTCGTAAAATATCCTGAAAGGCTTTTGAAGAAACAGAAATAATATGGTAGTAAATACAAATCCGATCAGGGCCAGTGCTGAAACCCCAAAAAGGAACCCATGATGGTTGTTTTTCCGGTCGTTGAAGAATGGAAAAAACCTGTAAATAATGTTGTAGGAACCCAGGGCAGCAAACTGGGCGTAGAGTACCGCAATGGTAATAAGAAGATTGGCAAGCCCCACCTGATCGGCTTCAAGAAAATTAGGAAACAGGAATATCTTGTTCAGATATCCGATTGCTGCACCAATGTATGCAAGTATTGTAATTTTAAAACTATGCTTTTGAATTAGTCCCATAAATGTACCATGAGATGGCAAAGATATAAAACAATAAAACCTGTTATTTATCTATTTTTGCATTTGCCTGCATTCCATGTATTATTAAATTGGAAATGAATCAAAAAAAAGTTCTGCTCCTCACATTCTGGTATCCTGATGAAAAGCAACCTGTGAAAGGGGTTTTTATTCTTGAGCATGCCCGTGCCATTAAAGCCTTAGGATGTGATGTATATATCTTTGCAGTTAAAATTAATGACGGGAAAAGATTATTGAAACGGAATCATGAATATTTCATTGATTCCTTTGGTATTCCGAACTATGTTGTGACAATTGAATCAGCGCTTTATAAGTTTATCTATGCCAACATCCCGCTTCTGGTAGCTTTAGTAATCAGAACGTTCTACAGGTATATTCAACCACATTTTCAACCAGATATTATACATTCAAATATTCTAAGCCCTTGTGCCATCGCTGGTCATTTTTTATCGAAGAAGCTAAAAAAGCCACATATAATCACAGAGCACTGGAGCAAGCTGGATAAGTTTTTCCGGTTAAACCTTTTCTCACGCTTGGGGGTCCTGGCCTATAACCGCTCAGCTTCTATTACTGTTGTATCTGATTGGTTGAGGCACAAAATGATCAAATATGTAGATGATCCCGAAAAAATCACCATTATTCCCAATGTAATTGATTCGGTCTTTAGTTTTAAATCCCGAAGAAAGAGTGATGTGATTAATTTTGTTGCTGTTGCATCCTGGAAACCGCCAAAGAGAATAGATCTGATTCTGGAGAGCATGAATGAATTTGCTGGCACAACAAACAAACCTGTAATATTTCATATTATAGGCGAAGGCGTACTATTGGATTCAGGGCTGACCGATAAAAATTTGTTTTCCTTTGAGATCGTAAAGCATGGCTTTCTTCCAAAACCTGAAGTTTCTGAAATTATGCAGCAATCCGATTATTTTATTCATTGTTCTGAGGTTGAGACGTTTTCGGTAGTAATTGCCGAAGCTTTATGTACCGGATTACCAGTGCTTGCCTCCAAAGTTGGGGCTATTCCCGAACTGATAAATGATAATAATGGATTATTGTGTGATAATACTTCTGAAAGCTGGCGTGATGGCATCAGTAGAATAACCTCCAGGCAATTCGATAGTAGAAAAATTAGTGAGGACGCTATTGAAAAGTTTAGTATTCTTAAAATTGGCCGGCAGTTTTTAGATGTGTACAATTCAGCTATCTCTGGTTCTCCCGGTTGATTTTAATCCCTGGAATAAGCAATAAGTCGGTTTTTTACTGTTTCTTATGTGAATAAGAATACCAGGCTAAAACGATTTTGCCATTTAGCAGCAGGGATTGATTCGAAAAAGCCATGAAAACGGAATCTGGGGTATAGAGTCTGTTATCCAACAAGTTCTGAAATGATTTGGGCTAAGTATTGAGTTTGCTTCTGGCGACTGTAATCTGAAACATAACTGTTACCCACCCTTAATTCTGAACCATGTTTCCATTGTATTAACAAATTAGACAGCCATGCAGCTGCCTGGTCTGCATGATTATAACCAAATGCAATCCCGCTATTGCATTTCGCTATTATTTTTGAGGCATCACCGTTTGGGGGTCCGAAACAAAGAATTGGCCTTCGAGCTGCCAGATATTCAAATAGCTTTCCGGTTACAATTCCCTCGTTGTTAGGCGCATTTGGAATTATTAAAAGTAGAACCGTGGTTTTTTGCATCATCGAAATGGATTCTGTGTGACTCATATAGCCATGAATGTTCATCAAATGCGCAATTTTAGATTGTCTTAGTTGGTTTAAAACATTATCGGTTATCTGTCCTACTATATTGATCCTGATATTGCAATTTTCATTATTCTCAAGAAGTGATTCCATAGCCTTGATGAATGCCCCGATTGGGTAGTCGTCAGACATTGTGCCAGTATAGGTAATTGAAAAGTAATTATCAGTGTATTTAATATGATCATGAAAATCACTGGCGTCAAAGCCATTTGGAATAACAAAAATCTTTCCGACGTCAATTTTATTTGATTTTGAACTAAACAATTCTTTTAATGCTTCACTTACGGTGGTAATCGCGTCAGCATTCTCAAGCACCCTTTTTTCTAATCTGGAGTCTTTGCGAATAGCGAAACTCAGTCGGTATAGATGACGATTGTAATAGATGTCTGTCCATGGATCGCGTAGATCGGCTATCCATGGTATTCCTGATTCTTTGCTCAGTTGCATGGCCATAAGCTGGGTGCTGTGAGGAGGTGAAGAGGTCAGGATAAGGGAAATCTTTTCTTTTTGAATTATCTTTCTGCATTGTTGCAGGGCATATTTATTCCAACCTTTTCTGGCATCTGGTATAAAGAGATTTCCCCTGATTAATTTTGCAAGTTTGTTGAAGACTCCTTTCCTGTTTTCATTAGCGAACCCTGGTGTTGGCAACTTTGCGCCCGGAATAATTCTGGAATATATCTTAAATGGCTCTGAAGTGTTGGTTTTATAGACATTTAGATCACCGGAAAGATCATTAACCAGACTGGAATCAATCAAAGGATAGCTGGCTTTTTCAGGATCTACGGTTACAATTATCGGTTCATAACCATAAGCAGGAAGATATTTTGCAATTTTTACACATCTTTGAACACCTGGCCCCCCACTGGGTGGCCAGTAGTAGGTTATGATAAGTATCTTTTTCATGCTGCCGGGTTTATCAGGGCTCAGAATTTACATGAGCCTGTTTTCTGAGAGCAAATACCAGAAATCCAACTATAAGTAGTACAATAATTATTGACCCTGCAAGAGATACCCATTCCCCAAAATAATACATCCCGGGTCTGAAAACAAACTCAATTTTATGTTCGCCGGCTGGAACCAGCATGGCGCGCAAAATGTAATTGACCCTGAAATGCGGCCAGGGCTCGCCGTTCAGGTACGCATTCCAGCCTTTGTCGTAGTACACTTCAGAAAAAACTGCAAGCTGATCGGTGCCGGTTTTAGCGCTGTAAGTCAATCGGTTGGGGGCATAGGATGTTAGACGGATGTGGGCTGCTTCATCCTCTTTGAGATCATGGCCGGAATAAAATCCCTCAAAACGTTTGTCAACCACCGCCCATAATTCCGGGTCAAAACCATGCAATGCGTCAATTTCTTCATCTGCATTGTCGACTTCCTGATAACGGCTCACAAACCACGCATTGCCCATGGCATTAAAATTGACTTGAGCCTGGGGCTGCCGGTTCTGATCCTGGTTAATGATGTATTTCGTGTTCAGCATATCAAGAACCACAGTATTGCCTTTCATGATATGGTGATCAATCAGATCCTGATAACGCTGCAGTTTGGCGCCATGATATCCTCCGATGGATTTATGGAAGTAGCTGGTATGCGTTTCATTGAAGGTGTTCGTGGTCAGATTCAGCACCCTGAAATGCAGGTCGGTATCTTTAAGAATTAACTGGTCGGCCGTGGTTGGCTGAAAAGGACGCTCAACCTGCCGTCGGTTAACAAAGTTGTCGTTATTCAGATAGCGGCGGTTGATTGTCCACATATCGGCAACAATGAGTACAGCAAGCAGTCCGATGAAGGCTGTTTGTTTCAGTTTGCCAATTTGAAACAGCCAGATCAGCGCAGCTGCCAGGGCAATATAAATAAAGCTGCGGATGGCATCGGCTTTTAAGATACCCATTCTAACTTTTTCAAGTTGCCCTAAAAACATGTCAACAGTGGCGGCCATGTCGGGTTGTCCGGTCTTAAACTCCTGCATGCCGGCCATTTCCTGTGAGGTAATGAAACTGAAAAACATGCCGGGAGCGATGTAGAAGACCAGGGTCACTCCTGCTGTTAATCCCATCGCCAGAATAAACTCATTGAGTCTCTCTTTGATGATCGCTGGTTTGTTAATAATCTCCCTTAAAGTGAGCAGGGCGAGCAAGGGAATACATAACTCTGCGATCACAAGTGTCATGGAAACCGCCCGGAATTTATTGTAGCCGGGTATGTAATCGAGAAAGAATTCGGTAAAAGGCATGAAATTCCTGCCCCAGGCAAGCAGGATCGAAAGAACAGTGACTCCAAGCAACGCCCATTTCATATGGCCTTTCAGAACCAGGATGCCGAATATGAAGAGAAAGAACACGATTGCACCCACATAAACAGGTCCGGAGGTAAAGGGCTGCTCACCCCAGTAATGGTTCTGGCCACCAATCCAGTCGTGGTATTGGCGGTCAATTCTGTTTAATGCATTCGGGTTTTCGGCAATTGCTTTTGTTCCGCCGCCTTTAACATTGGGAATGAATAATGAAAACGTTTCCCCAATCCCGTAACTCCAGCGGGTGGCATAATCTTTGTCGAGGCCGGTGGCTGTTTGTATGCCCTCGGTGTCAGTAAGCTCTGAGCCTCCCCGGATGGTATATTTAGAATACTCCCATGTTGTTAGCAAATTGCCTATGTTAACAGTAAGTGCAAGTATCAGGGCAAGTATTAACACGCCGATGGCTGAGAAGAACGTTTTTAGTTGTTTCCCGAAATAGCTGTGAATGAGCCAGCCGATGCCAACTGCCAACACAATGTATAACAGATAATAAGTGATCTGAAAGTGGTTGGCATTTAATTGCAGGCTCAGGAAAATTGTGGCCAGCAAGCCTCCTTTAAAAAAATGCCCGCGAAGTGCCAGGATAATACCGGCCAAAACCGGAGCCATGTAAGCAATGGCGACAGCTTTGGAGTTGTGTCCTGCTTCAATAATTATAAAATGATAAGAGGAGAAGGCAAAAGCCATGGCGCCAAGTATTGACAGCCAGGGGTTAAAACGCAAAACAAGCAACAAAATGTAAAAACCAATAAAATAGAGGAATATCATATTTGCCGGTGCGGGTAAGCCCAAAGTCATGGTTTTATGAAAATACCTGGCAATGTTGTTTTTATACAGCACTGATATCTGGTATGCGGGCATGCCGCCAAACATGGAGTTCGTCCATAGCGGCTCCTCTCCGGTTTTCTCCCTGAAATCCTGAATTTCTTTCGCCATGCCTACCCAATTCTTGATGTCGGGCTGAAATAAACGCTTTCCTTCCAGAACCGGTGAAACATAAGCAAGGGACAAAACAAGAAACAAGGCGACGGCAACAAGGTGTGGAATTGCTTTTTTAAGGATATCTGTTTTCATGAGAAATGGATTAATATCAGTTACTTGTTTTCAATTTCTTCAAAATCAACATACTCTCCTTCCTGCATAGGAGGCTTTCCATTCTTACTTCCCGGGCTTGTATATTTAATATTTACGCTGCCCTCTGATTGATGGTTTTGCTGTTGCCAGTTCTGCCTGGCCTTTTGTTGGCGTTTAACCCAGAACAAAATCAATCTGGGTAGCAGGTAAGGCAATAGGTACCTGATAAGCAGAGAGATAAGAATAATGATAAGAATGAAAGTAAGCATGGCAAAGTTAGAAAACTTAAAACAAGGCGAAATTAGGGCTTTTTTACTTAATGTAGTTTGTTGGTGGCAAGCGCAGGCAAAACAAAAAAGGCAGCGAATGCTGCCTTGATCTTTATTGTTTTGATAAATCTATCGTTTATCCATCATTTCGTCAGAAACGGTAAGCCTTTTGCGACCTTTAGCCCTGCGGGCTGCAAGAACCCTGCGGCCGTTTGCAGTTGACATCCTTTTTCTGAACCCATGTTTGTTCCTTCTTTTTCTATTGGATGGTTGAAATGTACGTTTCATGACTGTTCGATTTTTGAGGGTGCAAAGATAAGGGTTATTTTAACATGTCCAAGCAATAACAGAAAAAATGTTGAAGATTGCCGGTTACGACCATCGTTTTGATATTTTTGCGCTTACTAAATCACTCGATAGATTAACCCGCATGAAAACAAATTATTATGATTGGTCTGAAAAAGTTTTTTAAATCCAAAATCATTCCGTACGTAATTGTACTGCTTATCGCTCTGATCCTTATAGTTTTATGGCGAACATTTTCCGATACCACCAAAAACGAAAAGTATGGAAAAATTACTGTTTTTGATTACCATCACCGCTGGTATCATACAGCCGACAGGTTCTCATTTGACCGCATTGCAGTAGGGGAAACGTACAATTTTAAGAAATCTGTTCCTTTTTACTTTGCTGCCACAGGTTTCCAGGCTCAGGTTCATGAATTGGATGAAAATGGCATGAATGGTATATTGAAGAATGCCCGTTTGCAAACAACTCATCCTGAACTTACCATCATCAATTATAATCTGAGTATTGAAAAAGCAAGAGTGAGAACAAGGAGCAGTTCAACTTTTAGCGCTTTTCTTGAGTTTGTTGAGGATTTGACAGAATTAGACAGGGGAACACTTGGGTTTCTCTCGAAAAAGGTTCAGGGTTATAAGCTTGTTGCTGATTATTCAATCAGGCTTGATACAGTTTCAGAAGAAAAGCCACTGATGGTATTTGTTGAGTTGCCTGGTTTGTGGAGTTATGCCCAAAGTATTGAACTACAGCCCGTTTTGATGCCTGCCTTTCGAAAATACGAGATGTTTGATGGAGAAAAACTTTTCCTTGCTCACAAGAATCCTTATCAAAGCAAAGCCGGATTGCGTTTCTGGGCTGCTTTCAAGTATTTCATTATAGTAATCTTAGTCGTCTTGGTCATACTTCTAAAGTATTGGTCTGATGATGCTAATGAAAATGACGATGATGTTTCATCTAAAGGGCTAACCTGGTCTGACGAAGAATGGAAGGATTACTATGAGAATGCTACTCATAAAGCCCTGCAGGATCACGACTTTGAGAAAGCACTTGCGAAAGCCGAAGAAGCTATTCAGGATGGAGTTAAAAGTGAAGGCATTTACATCAATGCAATTAGTGCAGCAATGAACCAGGCCGATTTTGAAAAGGCCATCAGGCTGTGTGAAGAAGCTGAGAAATTGTATCCTGACGACCCACTTGTTTATTGTCTGCATGGTAACATAGTATTAGCCATTACAAAAGATGGAGAAAAGGCCATCAAATATTTTGAAAAGGCCAGAGAACTTGACATGGAAGGTACCGGAGGTGATGTGATTTATTGCGGACTTGCAGGTTGCAATGTGCTGTTAGGGAATATACAGAAAGCCGTAGAAAATATAAGCATGATCTCTGAAGCAGCTTATGAGAATCATGATATTAGCAGAACTGCTTCACTTATTTATGCAAAGGCAAACATGCCGGAACAATTACTGGAAGCAACAACCAAATGGCTGAAAGTTGCCCCGTACAACAAAGAGGCGCAAAGCCTTCAAGCTCAGGCCAAAGAGGCTCTTGCCAAAGCTCAAAAAGAGAGCGCTCCCAAATTTGAGTTCGATCAGGAAGAATTTGAACGTATTCTTAATGAATCACTTTCAGAGGCAAACCTGGAAAAACAAGTTGAAAAAGCAATGCAACTTAGCAATCAGGGTAAGCGTGATGAAGCGCTGAACATCATAAAAACTCTTCCTGTTGGCCGGTTTACGAATCCGAACACCCTTAACAACATGGCCCGTTTGTATTCCGGTTTTGGCTCTAAACAGCAGGCTGACGAACTATTTACAAAAGCAATTGAGCTGTCAAACAAGGAAATTGCAGTACTTAAAGATAAAGTTGCAAAAAAACCTGAAAATACCGACGACCAGATCAAACTGGCCAATATGTACGGCTATGCCGGTTTTGCATTGTATAATACCAATCAAAAATCCGCTTCGCTTGATCTTTACATAAACCAAAATGATACACTCGCTCATGTCAGCAATAGCGATCCGGACCGAAAGGACATTCTTAGAGCGCTTGCTACTTCATTTGGCTCAATTGTGACCATTTCGAAAGAGCTTGGAGATACGCCAAAAGCGCTGACTCATGCAGAAGAAGAACTCCAAACCCTGAAGAAATTGCTTGATCTGGAGCCTGAGAATATCGCCCTTCAGGCAGAAATTGCCTTGAAAGTGAATGGCCTCGGTAAACTTTACGAGGCAGAAAACAATAATCCTGACTTGTCCCTTTTAGTGCGGTGATTCCAGTTTGGCAATTAGTTCCAACATTTTTGGAGTTGGTTGGGCTTTGA